>Ga0308158_10000198_pt1 | contig 127704 bp, 122 predicted proteins | sample PhyBR2_FD_201038 | JGI IMG/M metagenome (GOLD analysis project Ga0308158, IMG submission 201038) | Phyllosphere microbial communities from UC Gill Tract Community Farm, Albany, California, United States - DLSLB.R2 | ecosystem: Host-associated > Plants > Phyllosphere > Unclassified | place... | reverse complement strand
AGGTCTTTAATCAATTGTCCTGCGTTGTCTGTCGCTGCTTTCATTGCGACCATACGAGCTGATTGCTCACATGCAACGTTTTCAATTACACCTTGATAAACCATCGACTCGATATAGCGAACCAACAAACCATTTAACAATTGTTCTGCTTCTGGTTCGTAGATATAGTCCCAACCATAAGTACGGTTGAGGTTATCGCTTTCTTCTGCTGGTGCTAAAGGAACAAGTTGTTCAACTTTAGGCTGCTGAGTCATTGCATTGACGAAGCCATTTGACACAAGGTAGATACGATCTAACTCGCCTTTGTCAAATGCATCAAGCATGACCTGTACTGAGCCTGTCAACTGTTCAAGACTTGGCGCATCGCCAAGCTGGGTCGTTGCACCAAGCACTTTACCGCCGTAATTCTTAAAAAACGAAACCGCTTTTTGACCAATCAAAGCAAATTCAACTTCAATTGACTGCTGTTGTTGTGCTTTGACATGCTGCACAACTTTCTTGAACAAGTTAATGTTCAAGCCACCTGCCAAACCACGATCTGAAGACACCACGATATAGCCAACACGCTTAACAGGGCGATCAACCATATAACGATGTTTGTATTCAGGGTTTGCTTGGACCAAGTGAGCAATTACACGGCGCATATTATCGGCATACGGACGGCCTTGGGCCATGCGCTCTTGCGCACGACGCATTTTAGAAGCAGCCACCATTTGCATCGCGCGAGTAATCTTTTGCGTGCTCTTGATACTGGCTACTTTGGCGCGAATTTCTTTTAAATTTGCCATACGCTTAACCTAGTAGTCGAAAGCTCTTTCGAGCCTTCGAAGGTTGATCCGTGAACCAAACTTAACTAAAGATAAACTTAGTAAGTTTGAGTCGCTTTGAAGCTCTCAATACCTGATTTGATTGCTGCTTCGATGTCTTTGTTGTAATCACCAGTTTCATCGATCTGTTGCATCAAAGGCGCATATTCAGAACGGAAGTAAGAAATTAGCGCAGCATCAAAGTCTACGATTTTCTTCACTTCTACGTCAGCCATGTAGCCTTCGTTAGATGCATAAACAGAAACAGCTTGGTCTGCAATTGAGTAAGGCGCATATTGTTTCTGCTTCATTAACTCAGTTACACGTTGACCATGCTCAAGTTGTTTACGCGTTGCTTCGTCAAGGTCAGAAGCAAACTGAGCAAACGCAGCCAATTCACGATATTGTGCAAGAGCGGTACGGATACCACCAGACAATTTCTTGATGATCTTGGTTTGAGCTGAACCACCAACACGCGATACCGAAATACCCGCGTTCACAGCAGGACGAATACCCGCGTTGAATAATGATGTTTCAAGGAAGATCTGACCGTCGGTAATCGAAATTACGTTGGTTGGTACGAATGCAGATACGTCACCCGCTTGAGTTTCAATGATTGGCAATGCAGTCAAAGAACCGGTTTGACCCGTTACTGCGCCATTCGTGAATTTCTCAACGTAGTCAGCTGAAACGCGCGAAGCACGCTCAAGAAGACGAGAGTGAAGATAGAATACGTCACCTGGATATGCTTCACGACCTGGTGGACGACGAAGAAGCAATGAGATTTGACGGTAAGCAACAGCTTGCTTAGACAAATCATCATAAATGATCAACGCATCTTCACCGCGGTCACGGAAGTATTCACCCATTGTACAGCCTGAGTACGGTGCCAAGTACTGCATAGCAGCAGGATCAGCAGCCGCAGCAGCGACAACAGTGGTGTACGCCATAGCGCCAGTTTCTTCAAGCTTACGCACTACGTTTGCGATGGTCGATTGTTTTTGACCAATTGCAACGTATACGCATTTAATGCCTGAATGTTTCTGAGCGATGATCGCATCGATCGCCATTGCTGTTTTACCAGTTTGACGGTCACCAATGATCAACTCACGCTGGCCACGACCTACAGGGATCATGGTATCAACTGATTTATAACCAGTTTGAACAGGTTCGTCGACCGATTGACGCCAAATTACGCCTGGTGCTACTTTTTCAACAGCATCAGTTAATTTCGCATCAATTGGGCCTTTACCATCAATTGGGTTACCCAAAGCATCTACGACACGGCCAAGAAGTTCAGGACCAACTGGCACTTCAAGTACACGACCGGTACAACGAGCTTTTTGACCTTCTTGAAGGCTTTGGTAGTTACCTAAAACAACGGCACCCACTGAATCCTGTTCTAGGTTCAGTGCCATACCAAATAAGCCGCCGTCAAATTCGATCATTTCACCGTACATTGCGTCAGCAAGACCGTGAATGCGCACGATACCGTCAGATACCATGACGATGGTACCTTCGTTCTTCGCGGTCGCGCTGGTGTCCAGATCGCCTATACGCTGTTTAATGAGCGCACTGATCTCGGATGGATTCAGTTGTTGCATTGCGCTATTCCTCAATCTTTTTAAAGTTCAGTCTTCTTTTATGCATTATGCAAGAAGACGAGTCCGCATTTTTTCAAGCTTGTTCAGCGCAGAATCATCTATCACTTGATCGCCTGCACGAATAACAACACCTGCAATTAATGCAGGCTTCACTTCTACTGCGATCGTCACAGAGCTGTTATAACGCTTTTCGAGAGCAGTTTTTAACAGTTGTTCTTGTTCAGCAGACAATGGAAATGCCGATTCAATCACGACATCTACCACGTTGTTATTCTGTGATTTAAGCTCTTCGTATTCTTCTGCGATTTCTGGCAAAAGAATCAAACGATCATTATCAGCAAGAAGCGTCAAAAAATTTGACACTGCTTGTGATTGATCTTCACCTAAAATTTTAGCGAAAAGCTCAACTTGCTCCGAAGGAGTAAGTTCAGGACGATTCAAATAAGCGGAAAATGCTTCGTCTTGCACCGCTGCACTGAGCACTTGTAATGCTGTGGACCAGTTATCTGTCGCACCCTGCTCAGAAGCGTAAGCAAAAGCTGCTTTAGCGTACGGGCGTGCCAACGTCAAGAGTTCAGCCATACTTCCCTCGCTTAAAGTTTAGCAGCCAGCTGTTCAAGCATGGCAGCATGAGCTTGTTGATCAACTTGCTGGCTCAGAATTTTTTCTGCACCATCAACTGCCAAAGCAGCCACTTGTTGACGTAATTCTTCGCGAGCAGCATTGATTTCTTGATCAACAGTCTCTTTTGACTGTTGACGAATACGTTCACCTTCAGCAGTTGCTTGGGTGCGCGCTTCTTCAATCAATTGTGCTGCACGACGGTTCGCTTGTTCGATCAATTGAGCCGCTTGTGCTTTAGCAGCATCAAGCTCTTGCTTAACTTGCGCCTGAGCATCAGCGAGATCCGCCTTTGCTTTTTCAGCAGCATTTAAGCCATCAGCGATTTTGCGCTGACGCTCACTAATCGCATTGATTAGTGGTGGCCAAACGAATTTCATGCAGAATGCGACGAAAATCGCAAATGCAATCGCTTGACCAATCAATGTGAGGTTAATATTCATAGCAATTCCTCAAAATGGTGGATTTCGGAATTAAGATGATTAACCTACAAACGGATTAGCGAAGATGAAGAACAAGCCAATACCAACACCGATCATAGGCACAGCATCAAGAAGACCTGCGATTAAGAACATACGAGTTTGAAGTTGTGGAGCAAGTTCTGGTTGACGAGCAACAGCTTCTAAAAAGCGACCACCTAAAAGACCAAAACCAATCGCAGTACCTAAAGCACCGAAAGCGATCAAGATAGCAGATGCAATTGCAACTAGACCTAAAGTGAGTTCCATGAAAAATTCCTCAGAGGTTAGGTTATTACCAAATTAAACTAAAAATTGTACCTAGCTATCCCTATGATAACTAGGGATAAACCATTAATGCTTTTCGCTTGCCATGCTCAAGTATACGATGGTCAGCATCATGAAAATGAATGCCTGCAACGTGATGACGAGAATGTGGAAGATTGCCCAAGGCACGGACAATGCCCATTGAATCCAAAACGGTAAAAGTGCGATCAAGATGAAAATCAACTCACCCGCATACATGTTACCGAAAAGTCGTAGAGCCAATGAAATTGGTCGTGCAAGGAAAGTTACCAATTCCAGAATTAAGTTCACTGGAATCAACAACGCTTTTGCAACTGGGTTACTTGGGTTAAATGGGTTAAGTGCCAATTCACCAACAAATCCGCCAATGCCTTTCTCACGAATGCTGTAGAACAAAATCAGCACAAATACAGACAGCGACATACCTAGGGTAATGTTCGGGTCAGTAGATGGTACGATTTTGAAATAAACATGGTGAGGGTCCATGCCAAACACGTGTGCACCAATAATTTGAGCCAACATCGGCACCCAATCCACAGGGATAAGGTCCATCAAGTTCATGAGGAAAATCCACACAAAAATGGTCAAAGCAAGAGGCGCAATCAGACGTGATTTACCATGGAAGGTATCGCGAACGCTGGAATCAACAAACTCGATAATCATTTCGATTGCAGATTGGAATTTTGATGGCACATCCGCTTTTGCAGCTTTTGCAGCACACCAGAAAACCAAACAGAAAATGATACCAAGGCCGATTGACCAACCCATCGAGTCCAAGTGAATAGCAGAAAACCCCATTTCTTGAGCTTCTTTTGCATTCTCAGCCAATTTCCAAGTTCCGTCCGGCATTTTGCCATAGGTCAAATTGGTCAAGTGATGCTTGATATACTCTGTCGAAGTAAGGGCATGTTCTTCAGCAGCCATAAATCACACCTGGTCAATGTCAATTACTAAAAAGAGTAGACGAATCTCGCAAGCTGCTTGATATCTCGTCACACTCAAAAAATTTTTCAACTTTTGATGTGCCTAAACTCGTTTTTGTAGACGTGACACCCAAAACGGAGCGACCCACGACATGGCTTGAACGAGAATAAAACCACAAAACAATGCCACCGGTGATAACGGTTTGACGTTGCTTAAAATTAAAATAAATCCAACGATCACGATTGCAAATTTTCCCAATATGCCTCGATACATATTGGAGAGAACCTGTCTAGATGCTCTAGCTCCAGCTGCACGGAATGACTGCCAACAAAAATATACGTGTGCAATCCAGCATACAAAAGCCCCCAAAGCAGCACTTAGTGCAGCAGTTGAGTCTTTCACTCCCCATGCAATCAAGCTAGAAACAGGGATCATTAATGCTTGTAAGAAGACCATTGCTTTCGCTAATCGTCGGTCAATCAAGCGACTAGGTCGGCTCATTGTTTATCCACTCACAGCATGAATGCTTGACAAGTTTCGCAGTTGATCGTTTTTAATCGCAGGCATTATAGAGCCCACCCCCTAAACATGCAATCATTTCCCGACCTAAGTCATGTTTTTTTCTAAGATTGCTTCGCGCTTCAAGAGTGGGAAGCGCTTCACAATAATGTGCTTATTTGCTTGCTGTTTGCACACATTTCACGGTTTGACTGGCCAGTTTCTGCCAAGCGACGACAAAGTCATTTTCACCTGTCAGACTTTCGTCTACCGACTCAAAGACAATTGGGCTAAGTTTTTGATATTGGTTTTTGCTGGCATGTGCTTCGGCCATGAGGCACATTCTCTCACTTGGACGGTTGTCATTTAAGTATTTGATTTGACCTACTGTTGGTGCTACATGTGGATCATCCGTCAGTGCACCAGCAAATTTAAGATTCAGTGAGCGCTCTAGATATTGGTAGGCATCGTGATACGACCAGTAAGGTTTTGGTGCGGCAGTACTGTTGTACTTTTGCGCGGCCTGTAACATGTCTCGGGCAAATAAGCGTGCGTTATTCCAGTATTTGGTTTTGTTTTCTGGCATTTGCTGCGAGCGTAATGCCGCAATAAAGAAGCCAATGCGTACCGCATTATTAGGATCGAGCCATACGTGCGTATCGATGGTATTGGCAATCGGTACCCCACGCGTGGTTCGTTGCGGGAGTGATGTGCCAATCTGGGAGTTAATGATGGAAACTGCTTTTGCGTTATTGTCGAGCAATTTAGCCAAAGGTGCTTCATGTGCCTTGCCCAACCAGATCACCAAAGAGGCATCCTGTATGGCTTTGCGGTGTGCAGGCGTCAACTGAACGTCATGCCCGGATTGATTGCTTAATAATAGTTGCGGTTCTTCCACGCCTGCCGTAATTTTTTGGGCAATCAAATATAAAGGATGAGTAGATACAACCAAGGGACCTTGTGCCCAACTGGCAGCACTTAAAAGAGTCAAACAACAAATCAGCACAAAACGCAACATGAGCAAATTAAAACCTAGATCTGGAACTGTGTTATATTATAACAAAATTGCAAAAATTCCTAAGCCTAATCGTAACATCTATGAGTTCATGTTAATATTTGATAAAACTACGAGGTTGTCTTATGAGCTCCTGTTCCCACGAACATCACAATGCATTACATGGTGTCCATGACCATCACAATGTAGCTGCGCGTCTGGCTGAAGCAGAAAGCTTATGTGCCGCAGCGGGAGCACGCTTAACGCCATTACGTAAAGAAGTTCTGGAACTGATCTTAAATGCATCGGGTCCGATGGGTGCCTACGACTTGCTTGCGAAAATTAAAAGCGATTCTGACCGCCCTGCTGCCCCGCCGACAGTTTACCGAACGTTGGATTTTTTACTTGAAAAAGGTCTGATTCATCGTTTGACGTCAATCAATGCCTATATTCCTTGTTGTCATCCACGTGAAGGGCATCAGGCTGCATTCCTGATTTGTACCGAATGTCATGTGGTAAAAGAAGCATCTTCTCAAGGCCTTACCAGCCAACTCAATCAGCTGGCCGCCTCTGATCAGTTCAGTGCGCAGCATACGATTATTGAAATTTCTGGAAAATGTCAGCAGTGCACCCAGCCGCGTTAACCTCTGAGCTTATTCGTTTAGATGGAATTTTTGTTCATCGCGATGACAGAGATATCCTTAAAAATATTGACTTTGCCTTGCATCAAAATGAAATTGTGACCTTGATTGGTCCCAACGGTGCAGGAAAGTCGACTTTAATTAAAGTATTACTGGGCATTACCAAGCCCACGCAAGGCAAAATCCGCACCGCCAAAAAACTCAAGATGGCCTATGTGCCACAAAAATTCAATCCTTCACACAGTTTACCGCTGCGGGTAAAAGATCTGCTCGACCTAGAAAAGTGCAGTAAGTCGTTGCGGGATGAAATTGTCCAAGATACGGGCATTGCCAAATTGCTTTTAGCTAAAGTACAGCAATTGTCTGGCGGTGAACGACAACGTGTGCTGTTAGCACGTGCGTTATTGCGTCAACCGGATATTTTAGTTCTGGATGAACCAATGCAAGGCCTCGATATTCAGTCAGAGGCAGAGCTTTATGATTACGTACGTAGTCTTCCCGAGCGCTATGGCTGCGCTATTTTGATGGTGTCGCATGACTTACAGTGGGTCATGCAAGGTACACAGCGCGTGATCTGCCTCAACAAACATATTTGTTGTAGCGGGTTGCCTGAAAGTGTTCAGCAACATCCTGAATACTTGGCAATTTTTGGTGGTCAGCGCGTGCCCTATCAACATCATCACGATCATTGTGCCCATGGCGACCATGTGGAGCCTTGTGCACATCTTGATCATCCTCATATTCATCCCGAACCGGAAGCTTAATCCATGACCGAGTGGCTACAACTCCTCCTCCCCGCATGGACGATGGGCACTTTACTGGTATTCCTGACTGCACCGCTGGGCTGTCTGATGCTGTGGCGCAGAATGTCCTTTTTTGCAGACACCATGGCCCACGGTACATTACTCGGTGTTGCGGTGGCAGGTGCTCTGAGTTTACCGTTATGGTTTGGCGTCACCCTGTTGGCTTTGTTGCTGGTGGGTATTTTATGGGTCTTACATGATCCACGCTTACCCAACGATGCTTTACTGGCATTGTGTTCAGCGACGCTACTCTGCTCAGGATTATTGTTTATTCAATATTTACCTAGTTTACGACCTGAATTGCTCAGCTACTTATTTGGCGACCTGCTCACCATTAGCTGGGATGAGTTACCAATCTTTATAATCGTGATTGGTTTTGCACTGTGCATTTTGTATCGGTATTGGCAAGCACAAATTCAGATCGCGATTGATCCAGATATCGCCATTAGTGAAGGTGTAAATGCCAAATGGCAACGCTTGATTTTCATGTTGCTGTTGGCCTTATTTACAGTGCTTGCGCTACGTGCTGTAGGTTCTCTGCTGATGGGCGCTTTACTGGTTATTCCAGCCTTGACGGCACGTCTGGTGGCGCACTCCCCTAAACAAATGGTGATCTGGGCATTTGTGTTTGCTCAACTGGGTGTGAGTATTGGACTCTGGTCCAGCGCGGGCTTAAACATTGCCACAGGCTTAAGTATTGTAATTTGTATGTCGATGTTGTTTATCGCAATTTTTCTGGTTCAAAAAATTAAGGCGCGCCGTCAGCAACCCAAATATTTATAAGTATCAGGGTTTAGTGTGTTTGATTGACCATGCTCAGCAAGAGCGCTGCACCACTAAACATCACCGCAAAGCTGCGATTCAGATATTTTTGCTGTCGCGGTGAGCGCAATAAGCGCAGTACCTTGGCAGCCAATCCGGTATATCCCGCCATTACAATCAAATCGATCAGCACCATGGTTAGGGCCATAATGCCGTACTGTGGTGCTTGCGGACGCGCTAGATCAATAAATTGAGGCAATACTGCGAGCAAGAACACGATCGCTTTTGGGTTACTGATATTGACAACAAAACCCTTAAGAATCAGACGCTGACGAGAAATTTCAAGTTGCTCGGAATGAATCTGAATCGATTGAACAGGCGCCGTCCATTGCAAATAGGCCAAATAGAGCAAATAACCGATTCCAAACCATTTCACCAGTAAAAAAGCCCACGGTGTTGTGGTAAACAGTACGCCCACACCGGCTGCAACGATTCCAATTTGCACCAAAAGTGCTAACTGTAGGCCAAGTGCGTTCCAATAGCCACGACGAAAGCCGTAATTCAAACCACTCGACATTGAGGCGATCGCACCTGCGCCGGGAGATAGACTAATCACCCAACACGCCAGCATATAACCTATCCAAACTTGAAATGACATAACCTGAACATAAAGCAAAAATGGGATTATACCTGTTGTATGAATCCGATTCTAATCATCGATAAAAATATCGTTACCGCGTATTTAATATGCAGCAAAGATACGGCACAATAGAGAAATATTGAATTTAAATAATGCTTTAGGAGTTACTGGTGACTGCTCAATCTGTCATTCTTCCCCTACCCTCAGATCATGCGCGTTTTATTGTTTTAAACTTGGGCAGCTTGTCGGTAGAAGGCTTAAAGAAACAATTACAGGCTTTATTGACAACCCGCGATCGATTGATCACACAACATCCCAATGCGCAGATCAAAACAGGCGTAGCATTTGGTGCAGCTTTGTGGAAACAGCTTTATACACAGACTCCTGAAGGGTTTAAGACACTTGAACCGATTCACGGTACTTTTCATATGCCCGCAGTGCCCGCCGATGTGCTCATTCATATTGCCAGTACTCGAGCAGATATCTGTTTTGCTTTAAGTCAGGCTTTTTTTGAAGGCATACAGGATCAAGTAGAAGTTTTGGATGAACGTGTATGCTTTAGATACTTCGATGGTCGCGATATCACGGGCTTTATAGATGGCACTGAAAATCCACAGTTTCCAGACGATCGTGCAGAAACAGCATTACTGGGTGATGAACATACAATTTTTACAGATGGAAGTTTTGTTTTCGCACAGCGTTATGCGCATGACCTTGAAAAGTGGAAAAAACTCAAAGTTGATGCGCAAGAACAGGTGATGGGACGCACCAAACTGGAATCTATTGAACTTGATGACGATGTAAAACCAGATAATGCCCATGTTGCACGAACAGTGGTAGAAGATGAGGAAGGTGAAGAATTAGAAATTCTGCGCCATAGCCTGCCTTATGGCGATGGAAAAGGCGATCAAGGTTTATTTTTTATTGCCTATACCAAAGATCTGAGCAGAATTGATCAAATGCTAGAGCGCATGTTTGGAACCAGTGGCGATGGTATTCATGACCGACTGCTGCATTTTGTGACACCACTGGATGGTGCGTATTATTTTGCACCGAGTGAAGAGGTGTTGGAGGGTGTTTTGGAGGATAAATAGTTATCTTTCATCCAGTCTGAATCATAGTCTTGAAACAATTAAGAAAAACCTCGTTTGTTTTAATTAAGGTTTTTCTTAATTGTTTCAAGCTAATTAATTCTATATTTAAATATAACAAATCGTATCTATTACTTAATAATTCTTTAAGAATACAATTCGCTCTTTTGTCATTTTTGTTTGGCATGCTAATGCCTCGAAATGACTTTCTCGTCCGTACTCTTCTTCATTTGCAACACATAAATTTTCTTTCTTCTTAATCCAATTTCTTTGAGATATTTTCAACTTGATTCTATCTTTTTCAGATAATTTTTCCATTTTTTTCTGATAAATAAAATTTAAATCTTTATCGACTTTTTTAAACTCAATGAGAAAACAATTTAATATATCATTAAAAACCACACTATTAGGTTTACATGTCACAATATCTTGATCTGCATGAACACACGAAGACATCAAAACTGATAAAATTAAAATTTTTACTTTCTTATTCAAATTTAGCATATTCTTAATCTTATAATTTTGATAATATTAAAAAACTTAGAACCATCCAATTCAAGAAAATTACTTAATAAATAATTACAATCAATATAAATAAAATTCAAAAATAATTAAGAAAAAATATTTATTTTTCAAAATCTCATATATATTTAAGCAAATATAATTACAGAAAATTTATATTTTTTAAATTTATTTCATAATTATAAATTCCAGAAAATTCAGTAATCTTTTTACTCTTAAAGTTCAAGTAATCAACGCTATACAAAACATAACTTTGGGGCATAAATACATAATTACCAGTATTTTTTCCATTAATCAATTCATTCATAGTATAATAAACCTCTGGCTTTTCACCAGTATCATCGCCATATTCTTTCTTTATAATTTACGAAATTTTTATAGCTTTCAAATAAGGATAGTATTTAACTTCACTAATATTTGGATAATTTTTAGAAACTAATAAAATTGAATTTTTTCAATTTGACAAACAAAAATAGCTGTCTTTCGAGTTAGCATTAAAACTAAGAAAAAAAGCAAGTAAAAATAAATACTTAAATTTCATAAATTTTCAATCCTTGGCTTTGCAAATCCTTTTGCTCTATCTGCACCATACCCATCTATTTCTATATCTAATTTTTCTCTTTCTGAGTTAATCCAAAGAAAATTTTTAAATATTTTCATTTACCAAATATTAAAATTATGATTTTCAATAGTTTTTATCCAACCATTTTTTTATTGAAGCAATATTTTTATAATTGTAATAAACTTTCCCCTCAGCCATACCTTCAAATCCTTCTGATTTTTCATCAAATATATGAGTTATATTTTCCAATAAAACCTGATTATTTGAATCAATTTTATAAAAATTAACCTTATAAACAAAACCTTCCATTTGTGGACTACAGCAATAATATGCAGAATTAAGAGTTATTAATAATGGCTGTTTATTTTTTTTCGACTTATATATACTAACAGCTAAAAGCTGAGGATCTTCCTTAGCAGCAAAATCATAATATTCATTCAAAAATTTTGTCTTTTTTGAATTCCCAATATAACTTTTTAAATATATACCTTTATCAGATTTACACGTATAATTATAAAATTTATAGTCATTTTTCTTAAAAACACTCAAATTTATTGTTTCTTTCTTATCACACTTATCACCCGCAATTAAATTAGAAGAATATATTATTGAAAATACAATCAAAAAAACACTTATTAGTTTTTTTTTCATCTTGTAAAAACTCCTAGTTAAATAAAAATCTTGATTGCCAGAGCAAAATGTGTACGACGTTGAGAGTATGAGTCTGTAGCTTTATTAATTACTTTTGTAATAGCATCCACTTGTGCTCCAGTAGTTCCTTTATCAGCTATCTCATATAACTTATATTTTAACCAAAATCTAATAGCTGATCTAACTGCATATTTTGGCTGTTCAATTAATTTTGGGTTCTTTACAAAATCTACTTTTTCATCCGACCATATTGTCGAATACATATTAGTTAAATCTTGATAATTATTTTTCCCTGTTAACTGTTTCAACCCCCTGCCCAGATATTTCCAACCATCACCAGGCGATGTATTACCTAACTTATATTGTGCATCTCGATAGTTATCATCATACATACGATTGGCAATTACTTCGCCATTTGCGGGTCCTTTTTCCTTTTTATACCCATCAATTTCAGCTTGTTTCGGGTGCGTTTTATAATATCCAATTTGCTTCAATGCCGTAGCACCCATATATTCAACTTGTTCTCTCAATGAGAAAGATGCTCCTACCTCTTGTCTAACTTGCGCCATAAAATGAGCTTGTCTTAAACGAGTATTCAATTTATAGCCTATTAAATCTCTATTCAATTCATCTAAAATTGGTTGCATTTTCGAAACTGATGCTTTTGGCCACATTTTTTTCATTTGATTCATAGTGATCAATATATCTTCTGAAATTTTCTTATCGATTTCTGGCTCATCCAGTTTTGTATTGCCCTTCGTTATATCAACATCTAAATGCAGCTCAAGAGACTTATTTTTCATTCGTCTGGCAAAATACGATATTGGTTTTAAGGGCTTTCCATCTGGTTTATACACTACAAATTCTAATTTTTGTCCGATCATACTTTGTAGTGGTAGCCTCCCATTAGATATACTGTAAAGCTGCTTCTTTCCACTTTCCAAAATCAACATTTCCAGATGTGTCTTTTCTACAATGTAGTCATTTCCATCTCGATCTAAAATTTTAATTGTAGTACTACTTTTAAAGTTAGCATAAGGTTCGTCTAACTTTATAATAATTGGCTGTATCGCTCCATTACCTGAATTACCTGAAAAATTAAGTTGAAATTCATCCTTAGAAGTCAATACAAGAACTTCTATATCACGATGAGGAGAGGATAGAACTTCTACAATGCCATCGTCATTCGTATACTTATCGGGTGAATTTCCTTTGCCCTTTGGTCGCGACTGAACAGGAAAGTTCTTCATAACTTTTCCATTACTATCTGTGATCTTAAAGACTGTACTTACAATCCCTTTGGCGGGCTTGGGCTGATTGACTTGATTATATTCAGCAATTGTTTTAGGTAATTGAACCTTAACTGGATGAGTTCGTGATGAAAATATAGAAGAATTGATGGTCTTAAATACAGTAAAATCTTTTTGTTTAGGGGGCCTAGCCAGAATCTCAATCGTGCGATTTGGAGAAGCTTGAAATACAAACACCCCTTGATCATTGGTTTTCTGCATATTGACTTTTGATGAGCCTTTATATCTTGACTGGACTTCAAGATTAGCGAAATAACTCCCAGATTTATCATAAAATCTAGTTGTAATCGTAATTAGATTGCTCATGGATGAAGATCCCCTTCTGTATAAACATCACCAGATTCACTTTCATTGTTGAAGGCTTCTTCCAGTAGTTCATCTGTATTTTCTTGATCAGATATTTCCTGCTTCATATGAATATAATCTGAGTTAAATGCTAATGCTGTAAACTCTGTTTCCTGTGAAGTATAAAATCGCAGAGAACTTATATTATTATCAGTATCAAGCTGGTCTGATTTTGTTTTTATGACGTTGTTATTTTTGTTATCTAAAATAAAAATTTCTTTTGTTCCTTCAGATTTTATATTCCAATTATAATTAACTTTATTGCTGTAGAGTGTCTTTGCAGTAGTTAAACTAACCTTAGGAGCAACAACATTAGCACCACTCTCAAACCTATGCTGTCCCGCTTTAGCTTTGAATAATCCACCTGTTTTAAATAAAATATTATTTCCTATTTCAATTTGAGAACTCCCCCCTGTTAATATAATTTTTTTTGGACTGTTAATGTGAATAGTATCTTCAGTTGATATGACTCGAACTTCTTTTTTGGCTATTAAATCTATACCATCCGACTGAGCTTGTGCTTCAATTTTTTGCTTTGCAGCAATTATCTCGATACCCGCTTTTGCAGCGAATAAGCTCATTCTATTTTGTGCATGAGCAATAAGATTATTTTGAGTACTGAAATTGATACTTTCTTCTACATAATGACTTATTTGTCCGTCAGCACTCAGATAGATGTCTGCATTACTGCTTAAGGCAATACTATCTGGAGCACTTAGAATCATCATCGCCTGTTTGAAAGCCGTGGCCTTACTCTGGTCTTCTTGTTCAATTTGTTCTACGAACTGTTTTAGCTTATCTAATCCTTCAAGTGGGTCAGTCTGCTGATTGTTCGCCACTTCACTTAAAGCTTTAACATTATTCAAATTGCCATTCAACTGATGGCTAGCTTCTTTGGCACTCAGATGCTGACTCTGCGCTTGTTCCTGCGCATATGTACTAATGAGCATACCCTTACCAGCACGAACCGCCCCATAATGATCAGTTCTCAGTTCAAAACCTTCCCCACGCCCCTGACTGGTTTCTTCGTTCTTTGGATGGCTCAGATTTCCCAAATTTAGTTGGCTGGTACCATGACTGCTTTGTAATTGTGCACTAATCTGACCCGTTGTGTCATCAAAACGTAGCTGATTAAATCCGCTTCCTGCGACTTCTTTGGAGCGAATTCCACTCAGGTTTCGTGTGGCAGGCAACTGGCCTTTTACATCAAATTTTGTAGGCGAGCGTTGTCCTTCATGGATACGCCCAATCACAAATGGCCGATCGACGTGACCATCAAAGAAATCGATGACCACCAATTCGCCTACACGCGGTAAAAATCTGGCGCCATATTGCTCACCAGCCCATGGTGTGAGCACATCGACCCAAGCCGAATCTGTATCATTTTCGTTGGAGCCCGCACCGGTATCATGCGCATGGTCTTCTGCTCGGGTAAATAAAAACCGAACCTTAATGCGCCCCCATTCATCCACGTGAATTTCTTCATTTTCCGATCCGACCACCCTTGCTCGCTGTGGATATACAGCAGGACGATGCACCAAAGGCTGATAATCGGGCACTAACTTGATTTGACGACGAATCAAGGACAACTGATTACCTTGACGCTCCTGATTTTGTAAAAAATTTAATGTTGAAATAGGTTGAAGCCGTTCAACCTGCTGTTGCAGTGCTTTGGGCAAATTATTCTGATTGTAAAATTGCTTTTCATAAATCAAAAATTGTCGGTCTGCGCGCTCATGCGTATCTATTTCGGGATGTCCCGTCAGCTCAAACCAGTATCCGACCTGCGCGTCACGTACGCTGCTATGTGCAGTAAAATATTTGGCCTGAAACTCTTGATAGGCGGTCATATTCTGATTTAGTTTTTCGATTTGCTGCTCACTAGAAATGGTTGCTTGATCGGCACCTGTTAAATCGGTTGTCCATGCAGGTTCGATCGACCAAGCCTGTTCTAGACTTAAACTTTCGTTACTGTGCTGTTCACTGTGCAGATGCGAACTTTGAATCGATCCGTTTCCTTCATCTTGAATCAAGGCATCGGCTTGCCAGCGTTGTAGATATGTCGCGGTAGATTGTAATTGGCGATGCGCAACAAGCTGTGTCATGCTGTCAAAATATTCGGTGGCATGGCTGCGATGAAAACGAATCACTCCACGCTCAAGGGCTAAAAATGGCTGATTGTGATCAATCAATCGTAGTTTTTGAGGCGCCATTTCTTGCAAAGCATGTGCAACCACAACATGTTTTTCATCCACCAACCAGTTTATCCCTTCACTTCGCCATAAACGCGTGAGAAATTCATAGTCAGTTTCATTCATTTGTATACTGAGCGGGCGAATATCGTAGTCTTGGCTCAGACCGCTCAAATCAAGCGTTAAACTTGCTGCAAACAAGCGACTTTTACTTTGCCATTCTTTAAACAGAATTTCGCTGATTTCGGGTACACTTTTATTGATAAATACACGGCTGTTCCGCCGCTTATGCCAAAGTGCAGTCGGATCTTGTAAAGTCAGCGTATAAATGGTTAGTGCACCATCACTTTGCCCTTGTGTTGCACGGGTAATAATGCCAGATGTTCTGGCGAGCGCACCGCTATCAGTCACTTGATCGACCGCCACCCGACATCCAATAAATTGTTTTAATGCGATGTGCGCATTGGTGGAAAGACAAGTCAGCTCAACACTTAAGCCATCATTTAGGGCATGTTTTCCCTCAATCCGCTGTAAAAAAACCTGCGCATTTAAGGCAGCATGACTAAATTGTACATGCACAGCACGTTTTAATGCCCCCAGCCCGAGCTGTTCTAACACCCCATTCATATTGCTTAACATGATCTAAATTCGTTTTTTAGTTTTATTGATATCAATTGCAAGCCATTCTAAAAAATACAGACCGTTTCGTCTACAGTTATTCTATACGGCCCAATAAAAAACCCCACATTCGACTTGGCAAATGTGGGGTTCAGGCTTGATCTATATTCGATTAGAACGGTACGCGTTTATAAGTACGATATTCAGGCTTCCAAAATTCTTTTTCGATATTGGCAAGCAAGACCTCATCGGGGATATTCAGTGCAACACCGTCTTCAATTGCCGCTTGAGCAACCTTAAATGCAATACGCTTCGATACCGCCTGAATCTCTGAAATCGCAGGCAAAAGATCGGCGTTTGGATCATTTAACAACGGCGAACAATCGGCCAAGGCATTGCTGGATGCCATCAACATATTGTCAGTCACCCGTTTAGCCCCAGAAGCAATCACGCCCAGACCAATCCCTGGGAAGATATACGAGTTATTACACTGTGAAATATTGTAGAGCTTGCCTTGATAATTTACAGGTGCAAACGGACTGCCGGTTGCAATGAGGGCTTTGCCATCTGTCCACTGAATAATATCTGCTGGCACGGCTTCAACACGTGACGTCGGATTCGACAAAGGCATCACGATTGGGCGCTCTGAATTTTCATTTAGTGCACGGATCACTTCTTCAGTGAAAAGTCCCGGCTGCCCCGAAACACCAATTAACACCGTCGGTTTAGCATTTTGAACCACATCGAGGAGTGATATCACCTCTTCCACATTACCCCAAGCCGAGACAGTGTCCGCTTTTTGTGCCAGCTTGCGCTGGAAGTCGAGTAAGTTGGGTTGGTTTTCTGTGATTAAACCAAAACGATCCACCATAAAGACACGTGCACGAGCCTCATCATCGCTTAGACCTTCAGCCACCATTTGTGCCACAATCTGCTCGGCAATACCACAGCCTGCAGACCCAGCGCCCAAAAAGGCAATTTTCTGATCTTTCAGCTCTTTACCTGCCGCACGACTTGCTGCAATCAGGCTCCCGACTGAAACCGCAGCAGTGCCTTGAATATCGTCGTTGAAGCAGCAGAATTTATCTCGGTACTTGGTCAACAATGGCATTGCATTTTTTTGTGCAAAATCTTCAAACTGAATTAAAGCATCTGGCCAACGACGGCGAATAGCAGTCAGAATCTGATCCACAAACTCATAGTATTCATCGCCACTGATACGTGGTTGACGCCAGCCCATATAAATTGGGTCGTTTAGCAATTGTTGATTGTTGGTTCCCACGTCAATGGTAATCGGCAACGTATAAGCAGGACTGATACCACCACATGCCGTATAGAGCGACAGTTTTCCAATCGGAATCCCCATACCGCCAATACCTTGGTCACCCAGACCCAAAATTCGTTCGCCGTCAGTGATCACAATCACCTTCACATTGCGTTTATTGACGTTTTGCAAAATATCGTCGATATGCTCACGGTCTGGATAAGAAATGAAGACACCACGATGACGACGGTAAATATCCGAAAACTCCTGACACGCTTCGCCCACGGTTGGCGTATAGATAATTGGCATCATTTCTTCCAGATGATCGTTGATCAAACGGTAAAAAAGTGTCTCGTTGGTGTCTTGAATATTTCGTAAATAAATATGCTTGTTGATCGCGTCGTTAAATGTTTCATATTGTTGGTACGAGCGCTGGCTTTGTTCTTCGATAGTTTCGATCACATGAGGAACTAAACCGTGCAAATTAAAATGGCTACGCTCTTCCTGAGTAAAAGCCGATCCCTTATTGAGAAGTGGGAGTTCGAGGAGGGTATATCCTGCATAAGGAATATAGAGGGGGTGTTTATTCGTATTGGTTTCAGCTGTCATTGCCTATCTCGTGTTTAGGGACTATTGCCCTAAAGGTTACTCGTCTATTTATCTACTGCTATAGCTTAAGCGTTTTTTAGGCAAAACAGGTATTTCGAAAATTTATAATGATATCGTTTACATTCAGCGCTCAAATAAGATTTACTTCATAATCCAATTTTATTGTTTTTATTGCCTGAAAAATCCAAATTGATCGGTCTATGGCAAAGCGCCCACTTTGATTGTCGGGAAATACAAGAATCCGAACAAGACCCTCACCTAAATCAGTCAAAATTTGCTATATTGGGCGTTTTTCTGCGACACATTCCTTTTAGATCGATATGAATACCGCCATACAAGCCGCTTTGGATCATGCAGTGCAGTCTCTTCAACACGAAGGGATTCTTCCATCAGATTGGATCAACAACAGTATTTTGACGCGTACCAAAGACCGAAGTCACGGTGACTTTGCATCCAATATTGCAATGGTTGGCGCAAAGGCGGCAGGAATGAAACCACGTGATCTTGCAGAAAAGATCATGGCAGCATTGCCAGAAGTGGCGGACATCAGTAAAGCCGAAATCGCAGGCCCAGGATTTATCAATTTCTTTTTAAATGCCGATCAGCGCTTTGCTGTGCTGGATCAAATTCAAGCGCAAGGGTCGAAGTTTGGTCAGACTCAAGTCAATGCCGCAAAAAAAGTACAAGTCGAGTTTGTATCGGCAAACCCAACCTCAAGCCTGCATGTGGGCCACGGCCGTGGTGCAGCCTACGGCATGACTGTTGCGAATTTGCTTGAAGCAACAGGTGCCCAAGTTGATCGTGAATATTACGTCAACGATGCGGGCCGTCAGATGGACATTTTGGCGACATCGACCTACTTACGTTATTTAGAATTACTTGGTCAATCTCTGGTTTTCCCTAAAAACGCCTATCAAGGCGACTACGTTAAAGAAATCGCGCAAAGCATTATCGATCAAGACGGCGATGCTTACGTGCACCCTGTTGCAGCGGTGTACCATGATGTGCCTGAAGATGTTCAGTTCGCAGCAGAACTTGATGCAGAGGGCAATAAAGTCGTTGTCTCTGGCGACAAAGAAAAACATATTGATGGCTTAATTGCCAATGCACAGCGCCTGACAGGTGAAGGCTATCGCGTGTTTCATCAAGCGGCACTCAAAGCCATCTTAGATGACATTAAAGATGACCTTGAAGAGTTCGGTGTGACCTTTAATCAATGGTTTAGTGAAGCATCACTGAATCAAAAAATTGATGAAGCGTTACAAACACTCGATCAACGCGGCTTTTTATACGAAAAAGACGGCAACATCTGGTTTAAATCGACTGAATTTGGCGACGAGAAAGATCGTGTGGTCAAACGTCGTAACGGTCAAACCACCTACTTTGCTTCAGACATTGCTTATCATCTCGATAAATTACAACGTGGCTATACCGATATTGTCGATATCTGGGGTTCAGATCACCACGGCTATATCGCACGTGTGAAAGCTGCAATTGATGCCATGGGCTTTGATTCATCTAAACTGACCGTATTGCTGGTGCAGTTTGTGAGCTTATGGCGTGGCGGTGAAATGGTACAGATGTCATCACGTTCTGGACAATTTGTGACCTTGCGTGAACTGCGTGAAGAAGTCGGTAACGATGCCGCACGCTTTTACTATGTAATGCGCAAGTCGGAACAACACATCGACTTCGATTTAGATTTGGCCGTATCGCAAAGCAAAGACAATGCCGTGTATTACATCCAGTATGCGCACGCCCGTATTTGCCGTATGTTGGAAAAAGCACACAGCAACCAGATCGCGTTTGACCGCACACAGGCTCGTCCATTGGCAGAGCGTTTAAACCTCGATGCCGAAACGGAAATTCTGGCCAAACTGGCTGCTTACCCAGACATTTTGGTACGTGCTGCAAATGCCTACGAACCGCATCAGATTGGCAACTATTTAAAAGAATTGGCAGCGCTGTTCCATGGCTGGTACAACGAGCACAAAGTCTTGAATGACGACGATCAAGCGCTTACACAAGCACGTTTATTGCTTTCAGTAAACGTACAGCAAGTTTTACGCAACGGCTTAGAATTGCTGGGTGTATCTGCACCAGAGAGCATGTAAGTTCGCTGATTGAACGCGATCTGAGACGCTGTATTACAAAGAAGCCAAACAATAGTGTTTTGGTTGTTTAGGCTTCTATGTTATTGGTTATGTGGTAGAAATTATAAAGAGGATGTCCACGTGTTTGGAAAAACGCAACGCGGTGTATCTGAACGACCGAACAAGCCCAAGAAACCGTTAGTGCCTCGCTGGTTAGGCATGGTGGTGGCGATCTTGGTGCTGATGTGCATTGCTGTCATGCTGATGCTGTGGAAGCCGTGGAAACCTGTTTCGACCAAAAATGAAGTCACTTCGACCCATTATCAAGAAGAAGACACCAATCACGATTATCGCTTCTATGATCTGTTGCCTCAACAGCAAATGACGCCGATTCCGGATCAGGCTGTTCCAGAGACCAAAGATCAAAATGCTGCGGTGATTGTAGAAGCACCGCGAGAAAGTGCAGCCAGTGCGCCAACTGCATCGGGTAGTACGGCAAATGTGACTGCGGCGCCTGCGCCACAGCCTGCCAGCTTTATTTTGCAGGTGCGTAGCTATGCAGATCCTGACAGTGCTGATGCTCGTCGTGCTGAAATTATTTTAAATGGACTGTCTGCGGATGTGGTCAAAACAGTCGAAAATGGAAAAACATGGTACCGTGTGATTTCAGGGCCATATGAAACACAAGAAGCAGCTTTAAGTGCTCAACAAACCTTGCAACACAGCGGCATCGACTCGATTGTCGTGAAACGCTAAGACTGAACATGCTTTACATCCAAAGAACGCTTTACGCGTTCTTTTTTTATCGCAATTTCACTTTCAAAGCTTAGGCCCGTTGATTGGATCGGATAAATGGCAATCCTTTGGGCTGGATAAACAGAATTAAATTACCAAGTAAAATCAGCATCACCCCGAATACTGCACTCCATGTCCACTGATAACCTTCAAAAAAAGTTGAAATGGTCAGCGCCACCAAGGGAAACAGCAAGGTGCTGTATGCGGCAGGCCCTGCCCCGATCCGCCGGATCAGCATAAAATAAATTGAAAACCCCAGTACAGATCCAATCAGCGCAAGATACATCAAGGCAGACCAACCGACCACTGAACTCTCGGGTAAATATGATTGGTCGGTGAGCGCAATGATGACAGCCATCACGATGGCACCGTAGAGCATGGCATAGGTATTGGTGGTCAGGACATCACAGCCTTGTTTCTGATGACGCAAACTAATCATATTCCCCAAAGAAAAACCATAAGTCCCCAATACACACAGTAAAATTGCGCTCACGGTTTGCCAGTCATTTTGTGTCGTTGCTAAGTCGTGCCAAAATAAAGCGATCATGCCCAACAAACCACAGATAAACGCAGGCAGGAAATAGGCTGAAATTGGCTGACGGAAAAAGAAATAGCTATTGAGCGTGTTAAAAAGAACCGCCATAGAAAAAATAACAGACTCCAGACCGCTGCTGATGTAACGCACGGCGATGTAAAAGCAGATAAAATTTAAACTAAAAATACATAAGCCTTGTAACAAGCAGAACAGGTGATCATTGAGTTTCAGGCGAGTCAATCGTCTTGAAATCAGGAGCGCCACCATCAAGAGTGCACCCGCAATAAAAAACCGCCAAAATACCGCAACAACCGGCGCAATTTCAGCACTTTGCAAGGTAATTGCGATCCATGTCGTTCCAAAAATCAGCACCACCAAGGCATATAACACCGCGTTCATTACAACCTCTTTTTATCCAGTGTGCTAAATAGTATCCGCAGTGCTCATTTTGAACGCTTTCGCATATTTGCGGCCACTTGCCTAATCTTGCGTTTTTTTACGAGACAACTTTTATCAAATGATGAAAAAAAGGATAAAATCACAGCATTATTATTTTTCATTCGCTACCGCATTTGGCATGAACTATCAAACCCTGTCGCAGTTGCAACAGCATAAAACCAAGTTACTCGATAGCCTGCAACTGGGCTCGGGTATGCAGTTGGCTGCTTGGCAAAACCAGCATGACCGGGTAAGTGTATGCAGTGATCACCATACCTTGAGTTTATATATCAAGGGTGGCTATGAAAGTTATAAAAAGACCCCACAGGGATGGCGTAATGGTGGTGGGCCAGATCGCTTTTGTTTAATGCCTGAGGGACAAGCCTCGACGTGGGACATTCGTGATCATCTGCGTTTTGTGCATCTGTACTATACCGATCAGCATTTAAAGCATGTCGCAGCACAAATTTGGGACAAAGAACCCGCGCACATCGAATTGGCAGAACAAAGTTTTGTCGAGGATGTCCAAATCAGTAGCGTATATCGGCATTTTTTGCTTAATTGTGATTGGCAAGATCGCAGCAATCATTTACAGCTTAGCCACAGCGCCAGCTTACTGCTGATCTCTCTATTACAGCGTTATAGCAACGTAGAATGGCAATTACCGCGAGTGAGCGGCGGGCTGGCGCCGTTTATGCTTCATCGGCTAAAAGCATGGATAGACGAGCACCTCGCAGAAGCCATGACCTTAGCAGACATGGCAGCACAGACCGAACTGAGCGAATATCACTTTGCCCACATGTTTAAGCAGTCGACAGGCGTTTCACCACATCAATATGTATTACAACAACGCTTGCAACGCGCGCATGACTTGGCGCTTCACTCAACCCAACCGCTTACCGGCATTGCCCTGCAATGTGGTTTTAGTTCTGCCAGCCACTTTAGTACTCGTTTCAAGCAGTACTATGGCTATCGCCCTTCCGAATTACGGCTTGGGCGAGCCATTCCCGATTAATAATCCCCTTTCTCTTTGGCACGCTGATAAGCCGGGCGCATTTCAATTCGCTTCAAAAATGCCCGAATATTTGGAAACTGCCCAGTTGTTCGGGTTAGCAACGCATTCAGCGGAAAGCTCATTTGAATATCGGCAAAGCTAAATTCCCCAGCAAAGTAATCGTGTTCAGATAAATACTGCTCGATAAAGGCAATATGATCTTTTAACCGTGGGCCAATAAATCCAGCTTTAACGCCATCGGTAATTTTGTTGGCGACCGGTCGAATAAAAAATGGAACATTTTTACCCACATTATTCATCACCAGTTGAAACACCAGCAACGGCATCAGTGAACCTTCGGCATAGTGCATCCAGTAGAGATATTGAAATGCATCGTCATCTTGTTGTGGTTTAAAACGTTGTGCCGTATCAAATTTGGTTTGCAAGTACTCCAGAATCACAGCCGATTCTGCAATGGTACGTCCGGCATCTTCTAAAATAGGCGCTTTGCCGAGCGGATGTACGCGTTTGAGCTCAGGTGGTGCTGCAAGGCTTGGCAGTCGTTTATAAAGCTTGATCTGATATTGCTGCTGGAGCTCTTCAAGTGCCCATACAATACGAAATGAGCGTGATTTTTCTAGATGGTGAATCGTCAGCATGAGATTTTCTTTTAGTCCTGATGTGTCTGATCTGTACTCTCAGTTATAGCATTAAGCCCATGACAATGGCATGGACTTAACTGTAAAGTCATTTCATTGAAACATCATGATTGAATGATGATTCTCATCTCAACACTGCGCTGCAAGGTTTTAATCACTAATCTATTAACTGCACTTCGGGCAATACAACTTATTTGGATGCTCTCATCTGATCTGGAAAGGCAGGCGCTTCTAATCGCGGACCATCATAATCTGGAATTTCACCAAAACGTGAGTCGTGATTGATCCATTGGTCACGGGCTTCACGTAATTCCTCAGTGGTACGTCCAACCAGATTCCACCACAATAAAATCGGTGTTTTAAATGGCTCTCCACCGATCAGTAACACCCGATGACCTTGTGGCAATTCAATCTCAATTTCGCTAGCACCAGATTCGAGGACCAGCAGATTGTCTTGCGTGAGTTCGTGGCCATTGATCCATGCATGACCATCCAATGCCAAAAAACCATATTCGAATGTTGGATTCAGTAAAATACGTGTTTTGGTGTCTGCCTGTGCAGTCATGTCGACGCCTACCAGAGGCGTATGCACAGCCACAGGTGACTGTTGCTCCATAAACTCGCCCACCAGTACCGTAAACTTGATCTGATCTTGTTCTGTGTGCGGCAGATTCGGATAATGATCAAATTGTGGCGCCATATTGCGTTTTTCATCAGGCAAGGCAATCCATAGCTGAGCCGCATGCATTTTGGTCTCATGCTCTGGTGCTACCTCGGTATGCGAAATACCGTGCCCGGCTGTCATTAAATTAACCTGATACGGACGGATTAACTGCTTCGATCCCAGACTATCGGTGTGCATAATGGTGCCTTCGATCATCCAGGTAAAGGTTTGCAGGCCAATATGCGGGTGTGGCCCCACATCCAAGCCATCGCCTTGCGGAAAATGTACGGGTCCTGCATGATCTAAAAAGCACCACGCACCTATCATACGTTTGTGACGGCTGGGTAAGGCTCGCTTGATGACCGTGCCTTGACCGATTTCTGCACGACGAATGGGAAATTCCTGAATTGATTGAGGGGCGGATGATTCGCATTGTTGTGAATCAGAGATGTCCGTGTCATGGTTGGTGGTCATGGTTTTTTATCCTTTATGATCTTTAATCATATTTTTTCTTTTCATCGGTGCTGAAAAATGAGAAGTATCTTTGAGCATAGCCTGTCTGGTCCATCGGGTCTTTGGTGGTTAAGTAACTATTTGAGGGCTTGGCTTGAATCAAAAATATCGATTCTTTCAAGCCATTTTTAGCTCATCTCTTGACGTACTCTCGCCTCTCATTTTTCTATCAGTTTCTTCTTCTATCTCGACATAAAGCGCATAAAAATAAATTCATTCTTTGCTATTTTTCAATTAAATTGAAGAGCCAAAATTTTTAATTAGATTTTCTAATTGATCCACTCTGTACTTTTTTATTGAAGCGTCAAGCCTTATGACTCGTCGAAATGTGTTGGTTTTACTTTGGGTGCTTCTTCCTGCGCTGCTGACAGCAGGCATTTTATCGATTGCTGGAAATCCTTCCGATGGTATTCGCCTCGGCTTACTCTCACTTCCAGGAGTATGGCTGATTTATCGTGCGATATTACGCACTCGGTTGGGTTGGAAAGTGGCAGCTATTTGTTGGTGGCTGGTTTTTCTCGGCGATGCCAGTTTGCGTTCATTGAGCTGGTTTGTGTATCAAAGTGATACCGATGCTTATTTTATTGTGCAAGCGATTGCCAATACCACAGTGCAAGAAGCGCTTGAATTTCTTCAATTGCATGCTCAAACGCTACTCTTGGCGAGTTTGGCATTTAGTATCGGTTTTATCGGTTATTTCTGGGTCTGTTTTAAACCTACTTTCCGCGACTTATCAGCGCATGTGTTTCAGGTTCGACTCAACCGTTATTTGTGTTCGTTTTTAGGTGTATTGGCGCTAGCTAGTTATCTGATCGAGCCATCGCGTGCCCAGCATCCGGTGCTCTATTGGACAGACTATTATTCTAAAATTCAAAATTTTAAGCAGCAGATCGATACCCATCAGCAGATACACGATGTATGGCTGGAAACTGCCAAACATAAGTTGGTGCTCGATAACCAGCAGCCTCAGTCGCAAACGCATACCCTATTGATCACCGATAGTGTCACCAGCAAAAATTTTGGTGTGTGTGGTTATCCGCGTAATACCACGCCAGAGCTAGAAAAATATAGCAGCTCTTTTAAAATTTTCTGTCAGGCCTTTTCACCAGCGGCATCCACTATTGGCGCACTGAAAATGAAACTGACCGAGGCTCGTCACGTCCAGCAAAGCCAGTATGCCACCGAAAGTGTGCTGGCTTATGCCAAGGCCGCAGGCTTTAAGGTGTACTGGATCAGTAATCAAAATGACAGCTATATTTCCTCGCTTTTTGGTTCTTTTGTGGATGAGCAAATTTATACCAATCATCGCTCAGGACGTAGCAGTCATTCTTTTGATGAAAAGCTTTTGCCGGTGTACCAAGAAATCTTAACGCGTCCAGAACCCAAAAAACTGATTATTGTGCACATGCTCGGTGCACATCCAAATTATCAGCTCCGCTATCCGCAGCAGTTTGATCGCTTTTCATCAGAAAGTACCGACGCTGTAGAATCACAGCTAGAACAAAATGATATTGGGATGCTGGTTCAACAGCAGCGCAATTATTACGACAACAGTATTTTATATCAGGACTGGTTGATTGGTCGTTTCTTCCAGACCTTACAAAAAAATGATCACGCACAGCGGCGCTCATTTGTTTTTGTATCCGATCATGGCAACGAAGTGGGTCATGAGATCGATTTTGCTGGCCATAGTCCAAATACGCAAGCAGGCTATCAAGTGCCTTTAGTTGTTTGGCACAATGGAATAAAAGACACGGGCGTCAATTTAAACTCACCCATCAATACTGCCGATGTGGATCAAATGATGATGGAGCTAATGGGCTTACATGAGCGCAATCCACACACGCATGATTCATTGCTCAGCCATAATTATTTATTTCATCCCTCTTCGAACTGGCCCTACTGGAAAGCGACAGCATCGTCTTAAAATTACCACCGACTTAAAAGAAAAAAGAGCGCCAATTGGCGCTCTTTTTTTTAAACTTTAAGGGATTTCAACTTCACTACCACGAGCAAGCTCTTGTCGTAAATTTGGCAAAATGCGATGCATTTTGAAAGCCCAAATTTACTCCCATTCAATGGTTGCAGGGGGTTTAGACGACACGTCGTAAACAACACGTGAAACGTCTTTAATTTCATTCATGATACGCGTTGAGATCTTATCGACCAATTCGTATGGCAAATGTGCAAAACGCGCAGTCATGAAATCGACTGTTTCTACAGCACGTAACGCAATCACCCATGCATAACGACGACCGTCTCCGACCACACCCACAGATTTTACAGGTTGGAACACAGCAAATGCTTGTGCTGTTTTGTCGTACCAACCACTGGCACGTAATTCCTGCATAAAGATGTCATCGGCAAGGCGAAGAATATCGGCATATTCTTTTTTCACTTCACCCAAAATACGCACACCCAAACCAGGACCTGGGAATGGATGACGATAAATCATGCTATGTGGCAAGCCCAATGTGGTGCCCAGTTTACGCACTTCATCTTTAAACAAGTCGCGTAATGGCTCAACCAAATCAAACGCCAAGTCTTCTGGTAAACCGCCCACATTGTGGTGCGATTTAATCACATGCGCTTTACCTTGTTTGCTGGCTGCAGATTCAATCACATCAGGATAAATTGTGCCTTGCGCCAAGAATTTTACACCGTCAAGTTTACGTGCTTCTTCTGCAAACACTTCAATAAACTCGCGGCCAATAATTTTACGTTTTTTCTCTGGATCAACTTCACCAGCCAACGCAGTCAAGAAACGCTCTTCAGCATCGGCACGGATCACACGGATGCCCATGTTGTCTGCAAACATTTGCATAACTTGATCGCCTTCGTTTAAACGAAGTAAACCGTTGTCGACAAATACGCAGGTCAGTTGATCGCCAATTGCCTTGTGCAGCAATGCTGCCACCACAGATGAATCGACACCACCAGATAAACCGAGCAATACTTTTTCATCGCCAATTTGCTGACGCAGTTGCTCTACACGCAAATCTATAATGTGTTCCGGTGTCCAGAGGCCGCCACATCCACAAATTTTGTGAACAAAGTTAGACAGTAATTCTGCACCTTTAGCGGTATGTGTCACTTCTGGGTGGAACTGCACGCCATAAAAACGGCGAGTTTCATCAGACGCAGCCGCAAACGGACAGCTTGGTGTACTTGCAGTAGTCACGAAACCTTCTGGTAAACGACCGACTTTGTCGCCATGGCTCATCCAGACATGCAGCTGGTTCTCACGATCTTGTAAATTACCGATCAGTGGGTCACGGTGCTGGATATCCACTTCGGCATAACCAAACTCATGCACAGTACCCGGTACTACTTGACCGCCCAGTTGCTCTGACATGGTTTGGAAACCATAACAAATCCCCAATACCGGTACACCAAGCTCAAAAACAACTTGAGGCGCACGTGGACTACCTTCCACATGTACACTTTCAGGTCCACCCGACAAGATAATGCCGTTCGGATTAAATGCACGAATGTCTTCTTCAGACATATCAAAAGCATACATTTCAGAATATACGCCGGCTTCACGTACACGACGCGCAATCAGCTGGCTGTATTGAGAACCGAAATCCAAAATTAAGATACGATCATCAGTAATGTGAGTATTGGTTGTCATGATTACACAACTATGCAAGGCAACGAGAGAAGCGCAGTATTCTAACATTTTTCACTGTACCGCGCACGCTCTTTCCTTCAACAATCAAACTCGCTAAAAGAGTCGATGAAATACAAGGATTTACTTAATTAATGTGCGTGCGTATAACGCTCGATTTGAATCACCTCAATATCGGTCGGTTTATAGCGATGTGTATCGACTTCACCCACCACACGAACATGATCACCGACCTTCAAATTGGCCTGTCGCCATAGATCATCGTCAATCTCCACACCAATGCGACCGGTCGCATCTTGAAACTGATAATGATCGCCTTTGAGGTGCTGGGTAATCTGTCCAATCAGAGTAATGCCTGTTTCGTCTTTAAGCTGAGCGATTTGTTGCACATTCACTTTATTTTTAGCCGCTTCTTGAATAATCACATGATCATCCTTACCCGCAAAGGCCATCGATGAGGCCGCTAAACCGACCATAAGCGACAATAACGTCGTTGTTTTTTTCACAGATCATCTCCTTTTATTATTCAACTCGTTGTGATCTAAACAGAATTTCACGAGATTGTCGGGTAGAGATTTGTAAGAGGCAAATCAAGTCGCTTGATCAATGTTACTTTTCAATTGCGGTATCGATACTAAACTTGCCTGCGCCATGTAGCATCAAGAAAAATAACCCACCTGCCATCGCAAAGTTTTTCATAAAGTTAATGGCTTGTGCACTATCGGCGCCTTCATGAAAAATAAATGCCGTGATGATGCTAAAAATTCCTAGACCAAACGCTGCAAAGCGGGCCTGAAATCCAAACAGCAACGCCAGACCACCACCAAGCTCTACCAGAATCGTTAGAGGTAATAATGCTCCCGGCACTCCCATAGACTCCATATAGCCTACTGTTGCAGTATAAGCAGTCAGTTTGCCCCAACCCGCTACGATAAAAATATAAGCCATCAATACGCGGGCCACCAAGCTGACCACACCATTCACACCGTGATGAGCGACTGCATTTTTAACGATAACATTTGGATTAAACATCAGATATACCTCATTATTTGAACATGTTTTGGAATACTGAGATTCTATGTAGAATTATTTTTGCAATAAACATTATTAAAAATACAAATTGTTCCATTTTAAGAACAATAAATCTCTTTCATATTGTTACTTTATCGTACTGACTTTCCGGTACAGCACTGTTAGGATTTGGATACAATTTTGCACTTTGATGCCCCATGGAACTCTTCGATTTTATTTTACATGTTGATGACCACCTCCTTGAATTCATTCGAAATTATGGAGTCTGGATCTATGCCATCTTGTTTCTGATTATTTTTGTAGAAACTGGTTTGGTGGTCATGCCTTTTTTACCAGGTGACAGTTTATTATTTGCAGCCGGTGCGCTGGCTGCCTCAACCGGTGCCATGGATCCTTGGCTACTGGGTTTGCTGTTATTTATTGCAGCGGTGCTGGGTGATACGTTGAATTATCACATCGGATGCTTTATCGGACCGCGTGTGTTTGAAATGAACTCTCGTTTTATCAACAAGTCACATTTGGTTAAAACCCATGCTTTTTTTGAGCGTCATGGCGGTAAAACCATTATTTTTGCACGCTTTATTCCGTTTGCTCGAACCTTTGCGCCGTTTGTAGCAGGCGCAGGCAGTATGAATTACAAATTTTTCCTAAGTTATAACGTCGTGGGTGCCTTTTTATGGATTGGCTCGTTTATTATGCTTGGGTATTTGTTTGGCAATATGCCTGTGGTCAAAGACAATTTCACGCATTTGATTTTTGGCATTATTATTTTAAGTATTTTGCCTGGCGTGATCGGGTTTCTACGCCAAAAATATCTAAATAGACGCCAAACCTTGCAAAAATAAACGCTTAAAAAAATCTAAAAATCACCGGAAGCATACAGACCACCAACAGCAAGGCAGAACCTTTATACAAATGTTCTGCCCGCAAACCACGAACATTTCCTGCCAGCAAAGCACGCCCAAAACACATCCAAAAGAATGCAACAGGCAACAAAATCAGGCTAAACAATATAAAGACATGCACGGTATTGTAGAGCGACTCCCAAGTTTCGGGCGGGAAAATACCCGCAGCAAACAGTAAGGCTTTCGGATTTTTTAAACTGGCAAAAAAGATCTGACGTGGTTTAATCGAGATGTGTTGCTGACTATGACGCTCAAGATGTGAACTTTTCCATAAATTAAATGCCAGCCAAATGACATACATGGCACTAATGGTATGCAAAATCGGAATCAAAGCAGGCCAGATGGGTTCACCCAAGTGAATAAAAATGGCCCAGAGGCTAATGCCATAAATGTATCCCAGCCACTCTGCTGGCACCGCATAAGCTGTTTTTACAATACCTTGCTGGTGGGCAGCACTGGCCAGCAGGGCGTTGGTTGGCCCTGGAATCAGCAGTACCGCGATCATCGCGATGACAAAAAACCAACTCTCAATCATGCAGTATCCATAATGATGAAGAAGCAGCACACCTTATAGGAAAGTCATTTCATCTGACAAGTTTTATACACTGACCGCACAGGAAAATCGACACAAAAACAGCAGTACTATTTTATAAGATTTTAATTTTTATAAACAATTTTAATAATATTTTGAAAAACTTAATTTTCGGTTTTACACCAAACTTGTGCGTAAAACCGAAGGCTTACGATAAAATCCTTATCGTTTGCCGGTCATAATCGGGCAATTTTTAAACTGTGCAGCTTGAGCAATCGCCTGCTGCTGGCCCAAAACACGAGATAATTCCGTGTTTTTGGTTTCAGATGACTGACCAAGATTAACCGAAACCGACGGTCCAAAGCCCCAACCGCCACGTCCCCAACCACCACCGAGTCCTAAGCCAACACCGACACCTGTACGTTTGTGTGTTTGTACGCCGCTGTTAATATACGTCTGAATCCGATTGTATTCACTTTGCAATTGCGAGCAATTAAGTGATTGATACTGCGTAGGTGAAACGTAGGTGGGTTTTACAGTGGTTGCACATGCACCGAGCAGTAAACTAGCGGCCACTAAAGGCACAACATTTAAACCTTTCATATATGATTCCCTTTAAAGCGATTCGATTTCCCTGAACAACGCTTGATAGGCCAAGGTCAGTTTATGTTCAGGTGCCAAATGAACCAACGGCAAATTCTTTAGATGTGATTCCTTCATCAATACTGAAGGCGGCAACATATGATTGAGTACAGGTAAGCCTTCATCTTTCAATTGTTGCACCACTTCGCGTGGAAGTTTGGCTTGTGCCTGAAACTGATTGACCACAATTCCTTCAATTTCGAGACGATCATTATGATCATCTTGGGTTTCGATCACATTTTCAATCAATGTTTGTAACGCACGTTTGGAAAATACATCACAATCAAAAGGGATCAGGACACGATCGGCCGCGATTAATGCCGATAAAGTAAAGAAATTGAATGCAGGCGGCGTATCAATATAAATCCGGTCATATTGACCAGCAAGTGAGGTAATCGCATCACGCAATTTATAAATTTTATGCTTGGACTCGAGCGCATGTTCAAGACTACCCAGTTTTGGGCTAGCAGGAAGCACATCTAATTGAGGAAACGCGGTAGGATGAATAAAACTGTCGAGCCCTTTGGCACGTGATTTCAAAAGTGAGCCGATGGCATTGCCAATCAAGCCCTTGGGCTGATTTCCACCTAGTACATCGTCGTAGAAATTTTCAATATTGGGCTCAAGTACGGGTTTGTCTGCCGCATAGGTGGCCGCTTCACCCAGCAAATACTGGGTGGAGTTGGCCTGTGGGTCAAGATCGATTACTAAGGTTTTAAAATGCTTGGCACTGATTGCGGCCAGATTTACCGTAATACTGGATTTTCCAACCCCACCTTTTTGATTGAATACCACTCTTGTCAGCATACTTCCCCCGCTTCGTGTTTATTTTTCTTTCGTACACAGTTTAACCCAGCATACGAAATAAAAGGAAAAGTATGTCAAACAATTAGTTAAAAACTGGTTTGATGATCACCAGACTCATGATTGCCACAAATGCAATCGCCCCCAAGAATAGTCCGGCACGACGTTGGACCAGTAAAATTTGATTATCCTTTTTAAAGGCTTTCATGAGCGATGACAACAGTACCAAAAACAGAACCATCTTGGCATAAAACCAAGGCTGAACCTGAAAATGCTTCATAAACAGCAATACAACACCCGTTATCAGCACAATGCTATAACTTAAATGTTGCAAGGCTGTGAGCGGCACACGGGCAATTGGATTGGGCTGCTGATTTTGCGTACCGATAAATAAGGTGAAAGCACGAGCAACAAAGACGACCAGCGCGACGGTCACCGCAGTCATATGAATTATTTTAGTGATGAGATGCGCATCCATATTTTATCACCTCAACGTTTCGGTGCATGTGCACAATCTGGGCTATCTGGTGCCTGCCCTTGCCACTCTTGAGGAACATAAGCATGAATGGCCAAAGCATGAATACGTGCCGGGCTCATTAAATCGGCAGCTAGCGCATAAACTTTCTGGTGACGCTGTACCAAACGTAATCCTTCAAATATCGGGCTGACCACCACAACTTTAAAATGGCTTTCTTTTCCTGGAAAATATCCTCCATGACCGGCCGACTCATTGATGACCTCAAGATGAATAGGATTCAGTGACATCAATCGCTCTGTTAATTGCTGTTCAAGGCTCATGCGTTTTCCTTTTATAGATTCAACTTCTAGGCAGTATATCGTGTTCTCTCTGTTTTCATTGATCATTTATTGAATACCCGCCCAAGAAATCACATTCATTTTCGATCACCTCTTAGCCAATACGGGACGTTTTAAGCTTATACTGCCTTTATTTTATTCAATCAGTCGATTTATTTGCATAAAGGTGTTGACCCTTGTTTTTCTTAATGTATTATAGGCGGCACGCGGGAATAGCTCAGTTGGTAGAGCACAACCTTGCCAAGGTTGGGGTCGCGAGTTCGAGTCTCGTTTCCCGCTCCAGATATTTTTTGTGAAAGTTTTTGATTAAAACTGCTCATTTTGCGGGAATAGCTCAGTTGGTAGAGCACAACCTTGCCAAGGTTGGGGTCGCGAGTTCGAGTCTCGTTTCCCGCTCCAGATTCTAAAAAGCCCTCATCGAAAGATGAGGGCTTTTTTTATGCCGTTTATAACGATATGTAAATGTATGACTGTAAAGCAGACTCAAATCTAGAAAACGTTTAAAATTAATTACTCGATGGCTGTTTTAAAATAAAGAAGGGCCTAACAATATGACTAAAGTTAGGACCCTGAAGAATCAAATGTGAGGGTATTACTTCACAACAACAGAAATACCACCTGTGTTCACTGCACCCACTGCGGAAGTACTAATACCATTGATCCGGTTCACTAAGCCCGCGGTATTGACCGATGCATCAATTGAACCTGAGTTGTAGGCAATGTTTGCAGCACTGTAATTGCTGAGTGTTTCATCGAGTGAGTTTTCAAAGTTAGAGGCATAAGCAGAGTTAAACGCACTGCCGTAAGAACTGCTATTTGAATACCAGCCCCAACCTGAAGATCTTGTAGCGCCTCTAGCTGCAGCCATTGATGCTGATTCTGCACCTGAACTACCAGCACTTAAACTGCCTTGTTCTAAATAAATATCGCCAGTGTTGGCTGCACCTAAAGCAGATGTTTCAACCGCAATGGTACTTCCAACATTTCTGAGTGAGTTGAATGCTCCCAAAGTATTGACAGATGCATCTACATCACCTGTATTCACAGCGACATTAAATGCGGTACTGGTCGTACGATCTGCATATCGAGCTAATGCATTGATGACACTTGTCGCACCTGAATTAACGCTGATCTGCATAGGGGATGCATTCGCCATAGCTGCGGTTGAAAGGAAGGCTGCGGCTAAGGCAATTTTTGTGATAGTCGTTTTCATAGTTGTATTCCTTTTTTGTTTTGAAGTACTCCTCGCTGAGTACTTCTTTTTTATAATGGTAGCGAGCCCATTTACTGCAAATTCTTTAGTCGCGCTGACTGCTCGACCAGTAGTTGTCTTCAAAACCCGGTACCGCATCGGTCAGGAGTTTTTCTTGTTCAGCATCACTGTTTTCTGGAACCACTTTCGCTGGTGGCGTAACCGCTGGTTTCATGCTGATGTACTTGATCAGATCTTTCTTATTCAGTTCAGAATCGCCATCTGGATTACTAATCAAGTTCGATTCTTTTTCCTTCATGGGCTGTATATCTTTATTGGGTACATTGGCCGGTTTATTTTTTTCAGTCGACGGATTTGTTTTGGTCAGTGACGATTCTGTCACGCCACTGGTCACTGGTGTTTTTTGCTGCTGTGTCTCTTTATATTTGTAGAGTGCCACCGAACTCTGGGTGAGACTTAAACGCCCAAATTCGGGTGGAATGGTGTTGCGACAGCCTTCAAATGTGGATGGCGGCACGACCTGACTAAGCAGCTCAAACGTGGCCAGATTGAGCATTTGACGCAGTGCAAAATTGGTTGCTTCACGTTCACCTTTACCAATTTGAATGTTTAAAAGTGTTCGTCCTGCAAAGCGACCCGCGCTAATCCCGTAATCTTGCGCGACGATTTGTTTTTGCAAAGATACATTCCCCACCACTTTACTGGTGCGTGCATCGGTTAAGGACAAATCAAGACCAACGATAATCCGGGTCTGACTGTAATTTGGCCCTACTCCACCAATTTGCATATCAAAACCACCGCCTGGGATAAAATCCAAACTATTAATACTGCCTGTCACATAGTAATTAGAAGCTTGAATCATACGCGGATCACGAATCCCCCATTTGGCTTCACTTTCAATAATGCGTGGGTCACGTCGGTTGAGTAAACTCACACCCGCGCGGAACAAGGCCGACTGCACCATATCTCCTGCACCTTGAGTGACCAATTTACCTGTGCCACCGTCAGTCACGACGTCCTTACCTGTCTGATCTAGAATGGCACCTACAGAAAAGTTGACGTCATTGCGTATTTGACCTTTTAAGCACGACAATGCCATGTCAAAAGGAGTAAAAATGTCTGTAATTGCTGGCCCTTGAACGAGGCTTACAGGTTCTTTATTTGAAACCGCTAAGCCAGTACAACCGCTCAGGAAAGCGCTGAAAAATATCGTGGTACCCACCGAAGATATTTTGATTTTATTGGAAGTAAGATTCAGCATAGTGGTACGTCCGAGTGAGTGCTTAAATTAGGGCAATTCTGATTTTGTTGTTGTGTACTCGAATTGATTGACCCTTCATTAAAGGCAGAGGTTGAAAGTTTTATACCACTGTTATTTGAACCATTAATTGTGAGTGAGTTCGTCGAGGTATCGAGTGCTCCAATCGACGTTGAACTGGTATTGTTTTGCGTTTCAATATTATTGGTGGTATTTACATTGTTGGTGGTATTTAACGTTGTTTTTCCCAAGCCAGAATAATAATCAGAATCCATAAGCTCAATTAAATTGGCTTGATAAAGGTTTTCACTAGATCGTGTGCTTGATGCTTTCCAGCGGTAGCTCCAGTCATCTGTAGCATGTGTATTTCCTAGAAAACACAAACATATTAAAGCGACATTGATTGCTGATAGTTTCATAATCTTTACCGTCCTTTTTTATCTAGATCTTTTTCTAATTAGCTTCCTTCCACAGTTAATAATTCTAGAAAATAATTTTTATAAATACAAAACAAATAAAATAAAGCAACCTAAAAACACAATTCACCTTCAATCTATTTAAAGCATATATTATTGTTTTAAATAATATTAATATATTTTAAAAACAGTGTAACAAATTATTTTTACAAACCATAAAACTGTTTACCAATTATAAATATTAATTAAATTAAGATTATTTATTTAATTAATATTTATTATAAAGCCTATAAAAAAATGAAATTTATTTATTAATTTAAATTAATTTAAATAGTTGTTTTTATTGAATTTTAAAGGTAAAAATAAAACAAATCATGATATTTAAAATCAAATATTACTTGAAAATTAACATTAATTATAAAGATAATAATATTAAAATAATTCTCACTCCATGATTAATTTATGTAAATTTTATTATTTCTTAGTTTTTACTTAAGATTTTAAATTTTTTCTTAGTATAAAAAATATCAGCCTAACGAATAAAATTCAATTTAAATGAAAATCATTCACAATTGAAGTTTATTATTTATAGCGTTTTTTATTTTTCGACAAAATTAATTATTTTTTGAATGATAAATCCATTTATTCTTAATTTTATATTTCCACTTTTATTTTCATTTTAAATTTTACCACGTTATTATGTTATAATATAACATAATTAAAATTTCTATTTATTTATACTTCCAATTTTTTAAAAAATAAATCTTATTTTAATTCTTTAAATAACCTCATTGAGTCATCAATATTTTCTCGTGCAACTTCACCAAGATGGAAGGGTTAAAAAACAATCACATCTATTATCTTTCGGTAATGCTGATTTTTTACAATGAGTTCAGTAGTAAATTTTACCGCTTGATCAATAATTTATTTGTTTAGATGCTTTTAAAAAATCAGATTATAAATTTATACGACTTGTAATGTTCGCTTTGGATATGTGCTATTTGAGACATCTAGCGCTACAATTTTTGGCTCAGTTAATTTGGATGTTTGAAGCTTTCGGTTGATATCTGCAGGAAAAACGATAAGCTCCCAATCTGAATAAAAAAAGTTAATCAGTTCACATGTAACGCAAAATTTCTATGAATTTTTATCAGTTTTAAATGCTGTCTTTATTGCTGCTTATTTTTAATTTTTTAGTAAAACATTGAAGAGCATACGCTAGACGATGCTCTTCAATAGATCATTTCTTTTAATTTTGCATCAAACGTTTCACGCGAGGCTTATACATAAACTGATAAGTAAAGCCCAAAATAATCAACCAGAGCGGACTCACGTAAAGGGCTTTAAGGGTATCGGGCTCCAATGCCAGAATCACCAACGTAAACATCAAAAAGCCCAAAACCACATACGACATCAAAATACCGCCTGGCATCTTAAACGTCGATTGGGCATGCAACTCAGGGCGCAGCTTACGATAACGCAAGTAGCACACCATGATCATGCTCCATACGCTAATAAACAAGATCACGCAAAGTGAACTGGCCAGCGTAAAGGCCTCCATGGTATTGGGCACAAAATATTGCAACGCGGCACCTGCCATAATAAACAGGCAGGAAAACAGTAAGCCATTGGCCGGTACTGCACGGCGCGATAACTGTGCAAATGCCTTAGGAGCTTGACCATCATGTGATAAACCAAACAACATACGGCTGGTCGAAAATACACCGCTGTTCATCGAGGACATCACCGAAGACAACACCACCAGATTCATGATGATGGCAGAAGTCGGAATACCTGCGTACAAAAACAGCTCTACAAATGGGCTTTTATTGGCACTGATCTGATTCCAAGGCGTCACCGACATCACCACAAACAATGCCAATACGTAAAATAAAATAATGCGGATTGGGATGGCATTGATGGCTTTGGGAAGATTTTTTTCAGGATCTTTGGTTTCTGCGGCAGTCGTACCGACCAGCTCGACCCCAACAAAAGCAAAAACTGCAATTTGAAAGCCAGCCAAGAAACCTTCAACGCCTTTAGGAAACATTCCCCCTGCGGACCAGACATTACTGATCGATGCCACAGCACCGGCAGGAGAATGAAAATGGCTAAACACCATGTAGCCACCGACGCCGATCAATCCGACAATCGCCAGAATCTTAATCAAGGCAAACCAGAATTCGATTTCACCAAACAGGCGCACGGTTAACAGATTCAGCCCGAGCACCAAAAACACACATGCTGCGCTAATGAGTGCCTGCCCCATTGGCGTAAAGGTGGTCCCATCGGGTAACCAGAAACTTAAATAGTTGATAATGGCAGCCAGATCGGCGATTCCGACCAGTACCCAGCCTAACCAGTAGGTCCAGCCCAGATAATAGCCAGCGCCCGGACCGAGCAGATCATGCGCCATATCGACAAAAGACTTATAATGCAGATTGGCCAGTAACAATTCGCCCATGGCACGCATTAAAAAAAAGAACATGACGCCAATGATCATGTAAATATATAAAATAGAAGGCCCTGCCAGCGAGATCGTTTTCCCTGATCCCATAAAGAGGCCTGTTCCAATGGCACCGCCAATCGCAATCAATTGTAAATGACGATTCGACAGTTTGCGCTGAAGCTCATGGGGTACATGCTCAGCGTCGCTATGACGTCCTGTAGTCATAAGGTCACATCCTTTTTGAATTTCCTCTTTTAAACCCAGCCATTTTTCCTTTTGTTTGGGATCGCCTCACAAAAATATTGAAAACAGCGGGATCTAACGCTCCTTGTGCCCGTCATTCACTTCAACATAAAGGGAAATACGGGTCTTAAATTGTCAACGCCAGCACACGAATGTACTGGCGGATATAAAATTAAGCTTGTGCCGCAATCACGGCAATTTCGATGAGCCAGTCTGGATTGACCAGATCGGCCTGAATGGTGGCCCGTGCGGGTGTGGCCAGTCCATCGAGCCATTCGGTCCAGATTGTATTCACCTGTTGAAAATCATCAAGATGCTTTAAAAACAGTTGCGCAGAAAGCAGACGGGATTTGTCGGTATGGGCTGCGGCCAACAAAGCATCGATGGTTGCCAGAATTTCTCGGGTTTGCCCTTCAATCCCTTGCTCGGTCTGCTTCGGAACCTGACCAGAGAGATACACTACGCCATTAAAAATGGTGACAGCACTCATTACCGCGGTGGTATTGATGCGCTGAATATCGCTGTTCGACATGCCTATATCCTTATGTTTGTATAATAAATGGAACGCGTGCCGTAACAGCACACATGAGTTCATAACCTACGGTGCCCGAAGCAACTGCCACTTCATCGATGGATAAAGTTGCACCAGTTTTAGACCTGCCCCACAGCACTACCTCACTTCCGACAGCAGCCTGTGGTACAGGCGTCAAATCGACTGCCAGCATGTCCATACTGACGCGACCAACGGTACGGGTACGCACGCCATCTACCAGAATAGGCGTACCTGTTGGCGATATACGTTGATAACCATCGGCATAACCACAAGCCACAATACCGATCTTGAGTGGGCGGTCTGCCATAAAGCTTGAGCCGTATCCCACAGTGTCATTGGGCTGTAAATCTTGAATGGCCAGCAACTCACTACGTAGGCTCATCGTGGGCTTGAGTGTCCAGTGGTCGATTGAATGTGCAGGATAATCTGGTGCGCTGCCATAGAGCATGATGCCGCTACGGACAACATCGGAGTGCAGCGGATGGCGTAGAATCGCGGCACTGTTACTGATCGATCGTGGGCCCGCAAGCCCCTCAACCGTTTGTTCAAAAATACGTTGCTGATAGTTAATCCCAGACTCGCCAAAACGATTGCCATCTGCATCGGAAAAGTGCGTCATGTGCGTGATACTGGCCACCTGCGGTAATGCATGCAGGCGCTGCCACGCTTCGCGATACGCCGCAGGCTGAAAGCCCAAACGGTTCATGCCGCTGTTCATTTTTAAATAAACATGAAACTGCGCTGGCGCAGGATGACGCTCGATCCATTCAATCTGGCTCAGGTGATGTACGGTAAAGCTGAGCTGATCTTGCGTGCAATCGTATAAATCTTGCGGTGAAAACACACCTTCCAGTAACAATATTGGCCCGGTCCAGCCCAACGCCCGAATGCGTTTAGCTTCGGCAAGATCAAGTAGTGCAAAACCATCGGCGGCGCTTAAGGCCGGATATACGCGTTCGATACCATGACCATAAGCATTGGCCTTAACCACGGCAAAGACCTGACTGTCTGGCGTGGCATTTCGGGCAACCTGAAGATTGTGTGTTAAGGCATCCTGATGCACAACGGCATGAATGGGACGTGGCATGGTGAATCTTCCCTGAGGTTTAAGACATAGACTTAGGCTGCGCTAGAATAACGTTGCAGCGAGAGTCCTTCGGTACTGATATCGGTTTGATGGTTCAGCACAATGTCACTGATCAACTTGCCAGAGCCACAGGCCATGGTCCAACCCAAAGTGCCATGTCCGGTATTGAGAAATAAATTTTTAAAGCGGGTCGCACCAATAATTGGAGTGCTGTCTGGTGTCATTGGGCGTAAACCTGTCCAGAAAGATGCTTCTGCCATATTGCCGCCCGGGAATAAATCTTGTGTCACCATCTCAAGCGTGGCGCGTCGATCTTGATTTAAGCCAAGATTAAAGCCACTCAGCTCGGCCATCCCTCCCACACGAATACGCTGGTCGAAACGGGTAATGGCGATCTTGTAGGTTTCATCGAGCACGGTCGACTGCGGCGCGAACTCAGGCTGCACAATCGGGATTGTGAGTGAATACCCTTTGACTGGATACACCGGCAGATTAAGTTCAAGCGGTTTTAAAAAGTCACGCGAATAACTACCAAATGCCAATACATAACGATCTGCTGTTAGAGTTTGACCATTAACGCGCACGCCTTTGATGCTATCGCCTTCGACCACCAAGCCTTCGACCTGCTGATTAAACCGAAAATCGACGCCCAGTGCTTTGGCTTTGTTGGCCAGCGCATTGGTAAACAAATAACAGTCGCCAGTTTCATCATTTGGCAAGTGCAAACCACCGACCAGTTTATCCTGAGCATGTGCAAGTGCTGGCTCGACTTGGGCAAGCCCCTCGCGATCAAGTAGTGCATAACCAACGCCACATTCTTCTAGCACCTGAATGTCACGCTGCACTGCTTCTAATTGTGCTTCGCTACGAAAAACCTGCAAGGTTCCCTTAGCACGGTTCTCATATTCGATACCTGTGGTTTCACGCAATGCTTTGAGGCAGTCACGGCTGTATTCAGCCACACGCATCATGCGTTCTTTGTTGGTGGTATAGCTGGCTGGATTACAGTTTTTAAGCATTTGCGCCATCCACTGTAACTGCCACATGCTGCCATCGATATTGATTGCCAAGGGTGCATGATGTTGAAACATCCATTTTACCGCTTTAAACGGAATGCCTGGCGCTGCCCACGGGGTAGAGTAACCCGGTGAAATCTGGCCGGCATTGCCAAAACTGGTTTCTTCTGCTGGCCCCGCCTGACGGTCTAATACCGTAACCTGCGCGCCTTGTTGCGCAAGGTAATAAGCGCTAGCCACACCAATAACACCACTGCCCAAAACAATTACACGCATGTCCGTTCCTTCAATCCGTATTAGGTTATTTCACTAGTATATTTCTGGTTAGATAGTTAATTTCACTGATTTAAACGCTATAATTTAGGTAATTTTAAGAATTCGTCGTGCAAAAAAACGAAAAAAAGGAAATTTCTTATGCGTGCATTAGACCGGATTGATCGGCAGATTTTAGATATTCTGCAAAAGGAAGGGCGCATTGCAATCAGCGAACTGGCTTCACGGGTCAATTTATCGACCACACCTTGCTCCGAGCGGGTCAAGCGACTAGAGCGCGATGGCGTGATCACAGGTTATCATGCACGGCTGAATCCGGCGTATGTCGATCGGAATCTATTGGTCTTTCTGGAAATCAAGTTATCGGCAAAATCGGGAGATGTATTTGATCAGGTCGCACGTGACTTAGTGGCGATTCCTGAAGTGTTGGAGTGTCATCTGATTTCGGGGGAATTTGATTATCTGGTCAAAGCACGCCTGAAGGAAATGAGTGCCTATCGCCGTTTGCTCGGCGATCTACTTAAAAAACTGCCCTCCTCGGCGTCTTCACACAGCTATATTGTGATGGAGGAAATTAAGGAAACCTTGTTTTTGGACGTTTCACGTCTGTAATCAAACGACTTAATGAATTCTTAAAAAATCAAGCATCACTTTGCAAACCACACCCAGTCGTGTGGTTTTTTTGATTGACTCCAGTTAATATGCGTCTTTTTGGTGCAAAAGTATAAATACAGCCATCATTATTACAAAATTCATAATTTAATTATGTATTGCATAATTAAATTGAGTTTAGTATGCTCATTGATATAACGCAGTATCAGTTGGACGATACGTTGTTAAAAAAATAAAGCAGGACGGCGATTTTGAGTTTCAATAATTTCCTTTGAGCGCAATCGTCTTTTAAACCTAGGGTGCTACCCCGATACAATTTTAAATTGGTTGATTGTATTGGTGATGCCTATTCCTTAGCCCTTTATAGGCTCTGTAGCATTCTATGTTTAAAAATCTAAAGCGATCCAATGAGTGGATTCGGTAAAAATCGATAATGAGGACGGAATAAGATGGATATTTTAGATAACCCTTTGGAGCTATGCGGGTTTGCATTTATAGAGTTTGTTTCCAAAGAAAACGAACTTGATCTGATTTTTAAAACCATGGGGTTTACCCAAGTTGCACGTCATAAATCAAAGAAAGCATTCCTTTGGCGTCAGGGCAATATCAATATTATTTTGAATTATCAACCTGAATCTTACGCATCTTATTTCTTTAATGAACATGGTCCATCGGCTTGCGCAATGGGCTTTCGTACCCGTGATGCCGCCAAAGCATTTAATAAAGCACTCGAACTGGGTGCCGAGCCCATGTACAGCAAAATCGGCCCGATGGAATTAAATATTCCAGCCATTAAAGGCATTGGTGGCATGCCAATCTTTTTGGTCGATCGTGACATTTATGAAAATGATTTTGAATTTATCGATGGTATCGAGGCAAATCCTGTCGGCACAGGTTTAAAAGAAATCGATCATCTGACGCACAATGTCTATAAAGGCCGCATGGACTACTGGGCTTCTTTTTATGAAAAGATTTTCAACTTCCAAGAAATCCGTTATTTCGATATTAAAGGCGAATATACGGGTCTGACCTCTAAAGCCCTGACCGCGCCAGACGGTAAAATCCGCATTCCACTTAATGAAGATTCAGACAAAGGTAACGGTCAGATTGCAGAATTCTTGGCCGATTTTAACGGCGAAGGGATTCAGCATATTGCCTTTATTACAGATGATTTGCTGGCCACGTGGGATAAACTTAAGGCACTCGGGCTGAACTTTATGACTCCACCGCCTGCCACCTACTACGAAATGCTGCCAGAGCGCTTGCCCGCCCATGGCGAACCGACTGAAGAGCTACAAAAACGCGGTATTCTACTCGATGGCAGCACGCAAAATGGCGAGAAAAAACTACTGCTTCAGATTTTCTCTGAAAATATGATTGGGCCAGTCTTCTTTGAATTTATTCAGCGTAAAGCAGATGACGGTTTTGGCGAGGGTAATTTTAAGGCGTTGTTTGAATCGATTGAGCGTGATCAGATTCGTCGCGGTGTACTTCAAGTATAAGCATTTAACACCCGAAATCGCCTGATACTCCACTGCACTTTGAATGAAGTGCAGTGGATTTATTTTTTGTGTTTAGCGGTTTTGCAAAAAACGATTGATCGCCGCCACTGCGCTTTTCAGCTCAGCCAACTTTTCGCTTTGTGCATCTAGCGGCAAGAACATTTCAGTGTCGATGGCCACAATACAAAACTCCAATACGCCCTGTGCATTAAAGACAGGCAGCCCCACAGCATTAATCCCCACTAGCAAATCGCCTTGTGCCAGTGCCATGTGTTGCTCAAGAATCGAGGTTTTGAGGGCTAAAAATTCATCCCAATTTTGTGGTTTAAGCGGATAGCTTGACTGTGCCGCGGCTTGCCATTCCAGTTCCATAAGTGGACGCACCACATGTTCGGGCATAAATGAGGCAAAGACTCGGCCCGATGCCGAATTGACCAATGGCATAATCGAGCCAACTTTGGTCACAATGGCAATGGGGTGATTCGACTCCATGGCTTGTACTACGAGCGGTCCACGCGGTGACCATTTACTAATTTGAATGCTACAGCCAATTTTGGCCTGCACATCATAAATCATCGACTGAACAAGTTGCAGCGCGTCGGTATGTTGAATACAATTCAGCCCCAATCGCCAAGCCTGATCGCCCAGTGCATACTGGCCATCATCAAGCTGCTTGGCATAATCCATACGAATCAGGCTCACCAGATAACGGTGCACTTTTGCAGGATGCATGTCTAATTTGTGCGATAAGTCTTTTAAAATAATGGGATGCTGATGGTCGACCAATGCATTCAACACACTCAAACCCACTTCAAGCGATTGAACCCCACCCGATAATCTTTCTTCAACCATTGATGCACTCTTTTAAGATGAAATTCTCAAGCATATGCAGTGTTCCGATATTTTTACAAGACTGCATAAACGTGCTGACATCATGCCTGACATTGGTCAAAACTGAAATGCTCTTTTTTCATTTATGCCACGACTTTGCCCCGATTCCAGCAGATTTCACGGCACAGTATGCCGCTATAGCACCTTTGAAAATCGGTTGATTATCGACAGATTTTGATTTTTTTTGGTTTAAATTTATGATATACGTAATTTGTTTTAAAAAAATTACACGACATGGATGAGAATAAGCATATGTCACAGCAAGAGCAAGGTCGCCTCAAACCCGGTTTATCCAATCGCCATATTCAATTAATTGCGCTGGGCGGTGCGATTGGTACGGGACTATTCCTCGGTATTTCACAATCGATCAAACTGGCAGGGCCTTCGGTTATTTTGGGTTATGCCATCGCGGGTCTGATTGCCTTTTTTATGATGCGTCAGCTTGGTGAAATGGTGGTGCATGAGCCGGTCAGTGGCTCGTTTAGTTATTTTGCCAATAAATACTGGGGACGCTTTGCCGGGTTTATTTCGGGTTGGAATTATTGGGTGTTGAACGTGCTGGTCTGTATGGCCGAGCTGAGCGCGGTTGGCCTGTATGTACAGTACTGGTGGCCCGACATCCCAACATGGCTTTCAGCACTGGGCTTTTTCATTCTGATTAACGTGATTAACCTGCTCCACGTGAAACTTTTTGGTGAAATGGAATTTTGGTTTTCAATCATCAAAATTGCCGCGATTTTGGCCATGATTGCCTTTGGTTCTTACTTGCTGGCCACTGGAAGCGCAGGACCTCAGGCACAGATCAGCAATCTCTGGGCACTAGGTGGCTTCTTTCCACATGGCGTAACCGGCCTACTGATGGCCATGGCCGCGATTGTATTTGCCTTCGGTGGAATCGAACTGTTTGGTATTACCGCAGCCGAGGCACGTGACCCGAAAAAAACACTCCCTAAAGCCGTCAATCAGATTATTTACCGGATTCTCATTTTTTATATTGCTACTTTGTGCGTGTTACTGGCACTGTTTCCATGGAATCAAATGGCACAAGGTGGCAGTCCATTTGTAATGGTATTTGCCTCACTCAATAGTCAAGGTGTCGCGACAGCCCTCAACTTTATTATCTTGACTGCGGCTGTATCGGTTTATAACGGCACCAGCTACTGTAGTAGCCGCATGTTGCTGGGTTTGGCCGAACAAGGCAATGCCCCTCAATTTTTGAAAAAAATTAATTCTCGCGGCATTCCAGTTCATGCAGTTCTACTCTCTGCCTTTGTCACTGCACTCTGTGTATTGCTCAATTATCTGTTCCCAGAAAAAGCCTTTGCATTTTTGATGATGCTGGTCGTGGCGGCTATTGTGATTAACTGGGTGGTGATTTCCTTTACCCATTTAAAATTTCGTCAGCAGCTTAAACGTAGCCATGTGACATCGCATTTTCCAAGTTTGTTCTACCCTGTGACCAATTATTTATGTATGGCTTTTATGCTTGGCATTTTGGTGATCATGAGCCTCACGCCCGACATGCGTCTTGCCGTCTGGCTGATTCCAGCATGGCTCATTTGCTTAAGTCTGGCGTATTGGATTCAGCAACGAAACGATGCCATGCGCAGTGCCGCATTGACATTTGAGTCTGAAAATTCATTTAAATAAACTCAATAGTGTATTTAGAAAAAGTCGAAAGGTTTTGTAAAAATAATTTTCAAGGCGGTCGTATTTCAGCATGGTGCTACTTGGCGCTTACTGATACATTAGTTCAGTTTAAGCGGAGATCCCGCTTAAGACTGTCACACTCCAATAACACACAGTTTGAGCTTAACTGTGGAATGAAAGGACTTTTTAATGTTTCAACATATCCCACCGTATGCAGGCGATCCAATTTTATCGCTTATGGAACAATTCAATGCCGACACGCGTGAAGGTAAAGTAAATTTAAGTATCGGGCTTTATTACAACGAAGATAGCATTGTGCCGCAACTTGATACCATCATGGAAGCACAAAAGCGTATCGAACCAAAGCAAAATAAAACCAAACTGTATTTGCCTATGGAAGGGTTCAAGCCTTACCGTGATGCAATTCAAGCCCTACTTTTTGGAAATAACAGCCCGGCGGTACAAAGTGGACGTGCCGTGACCATTCAAACGCTCGGTGGTTCAGGCGCATTGAAAGTGGGTGCAGATTTTCTTAAAAACTATTTCCCGAATTCTGAAGTATGGGTCAGTCAGCCAACTTGGGACAACCACGTGGCAATCTTTAATGGTGCCGGCCTTAAAACGCATTACTATCCATATTTTGATGCTGAAACACGTGGTGTTGACTTCTATGGTATGCTCTCTACCCTCAAACAGCTCCCGGCGCAAAGTATTGTGCTTTTACACCCATGCTGCCATAACCCAACCGGTGCAGATCTGACGCCAGCACAGTGGGACCAAGTGATTGAGGTTTTAAAAGCAGGCAATCTGATTCCTTTCCTAGACATTGCCTACCAAGGTTTTGGCGAAGGTATGGAGCAAGATGCGTATGCCATTCGTGCGCTTGATCAATCGGGAATGAATTTTATTGTCAGCAATTCATTCTCTAAAATCTTCTCGTTGTATGGCGAGCGTGTTGGTGGTTTGACATTTGTATGTGACGATGCAGAAAGTGCGCAATGTACGTTTGGTCAGTTAAAAGCCACTGTACGCCGTATCTACTCAAACCCACCAACGACGGGTGCATGGTTGGTCGATCAGGTGCTAAATGATGCAGCGTTGAACCAACAATGGCAAAACGAAGTAAAAGATATGCGCGAGCGTATTCTTAAAATGCGTCAAATCTTGCGTGATGAGCTTACAAAAGCACTTCCTGAGCGTGACTTTAACTACCTGCTTGAGCAAAAAGGCATGTTTAGCTACACCGGTTTAACTGGTGAGCAGGTCGATCAATTACGTGAAGACTATGCGATTTACCTCGTGCGTAGTGGTCGTATCTGTGTTGCAGGCCTCAACATGAGCAACGTATACATCGTGGCCAAAGCAATGGCAGAAGTTCTGGCCAAAGAAACTGCACAAGCTTAATCTGAATCGCCGCTGTGTTGCGTATGCAGCACAGCGGACGTCTATTTATACCGTCGTTGTTACAGCATTGAATTGTTTTTCATATAAAAATACTTATATAGTAAATTCATAACTCATTACCGTATGGACAATAATGCTTCAAGATCAACAAAAATTTATCCAGATTTTAGGTTGGGTGGCAACCTTTACGGCCATTTGTATGTACGTTTCGTATATTCCACAAATCATGAATAATCTGGCTGGACACAAAGGAAATCCGATTCAACCTTTTGTTGCAGCAATCAACTGTTTATTGTGGGTCATTTATGGACTCAAACGCAAAGACTATCCGCTTGCGGCAGCCAATGCACCCGGTATTTTGTTTGGTGCCGCAGCATGTTTCACTGCACTTTAATTTCACTATTATTTTGTATAAATGTTTGAGTAAAAAAAACACCCCTCCATTTGGAGAGGTGCTCAATACGTTTTAATTTTAGAAACGGAACTGTTTTAGATCGAGCGGAATTTCGACCCCAATCGATGCACCCGCATCGTTGCCGTGTACATCTGAATCACTTACCCAGCCATTAATCTTCAATGGCAAATCTGGCTTAATGTAATGCGTCCACGTTAAGTCGAGTGCTTTGACTTCGTCTTTTTCAGGGAAAGCACGGTTAATTGCGAGATTAGATTGATTGACTTTTGCCAGTAAGACGCGCCCGCTAATTCGGTTCATGACATCTACACGAATATCGCCGCCCACCGAGTACATCTGACCATCACCACCGATGGCATGACCTAGCGGATAACCATGCTGATAAAAACCGTCAGTATAGACGTAATGGTTATAGGTATAACCTTGTACATCACCATTGGTACGGGTATCTGCCCATTCGGCATACAATTGGTACGGCATATTACGTAGGCTAGAGGAATACTCTGCACCCGCTAAATATAGTTTTCTTGAAGGTAAAAGACCAGCTTCGTCTTCACCGATAGCCTGACCGTATACACTCATTGGTACATTAACCAAAGGTTGTAAGTTCAAACGAAAATCTACACCCGCCAACTGGTTCGAACGATCTTCACTGGCATCATAGACGTTATCGTTACCTTTAATCGCATTCCATAGGGAGTCCCAACTCTCTGAGCGCCCTTTACCGCCCCATTGTAATGTTCGGGTTGCACCTAATTCTAAATAAGGTAACGGCTGCGCTGTCAGTCTAAGGCCTAAAAGCTTGGCATCAGGTACAGCGGTGTATTTGTCGAGCTGACCGCCAAACACTTGGTACTGCCACGGCCCAATCCATGACAGCCATTTGGTTTCAAATGCTTTTTGTTCGGCACGTTGCACTGTCACGCCATAAACTGGGCGGCTGGCATCGCCTCGAATCAAGCTGCCGTCATGTCCTGGTCCCCACCATGTTGGAATCTGACCTGCAATCACCCACTGGTTCCAGAGTTTGCCGGCCAAATACGAGCCTTCGACATTGACCTTACGGCCGTTATCGATTTGCTGATCTTTTTCGCCATTTACGCGTAATTTACCATCCCAGTTTTCACCACCGGCATTTACTTCCAATGATGCAACATATTGTGCTTTTTGCTGATCACCAAACGCTTGAGGTAAATTTTTCTGATCGGTTTCGGCAAATAATCCGAGTTTAACCGGTGTCTGATCGGCTTTTAGGGCATTGACGACCGAATTGAGTACGCGCTGTTGATTCTTGTTTTGCACCTTGGCATTTGCAAGGGCACGCTGGATTTCATCACCACTTAAAGGCCATGTCGATGTGCTGATTTGAATCACACCTTGCTGATTCAACCAGTTTAAATCCGTACGCAAATCTTCATTGTTCAGCACAATGCCTTGGGCAAAGCTAAGCGCTCCCCATCCCATTAACGCAGAAAATAAAATAGTTTTTCTAAACAACATGACCTGGTCTTTCTCTAGTTTATTATATCTCGTTCACCTTAATTTTTTTCTTTTGCTTTTGCAACCTTAAAAAAAATGGAAATGTAAGGGCACAGTGTGTGATAGCTGCATAAGACAGACCCATTTAGATTTTTTTTGATTTTCCCCAATACTTTAGCTTGGAGGTATGACCAATACCCACATTAAAACTATTGGTCGGATCTAGATGCTCATAGAACTGTGCCAGCGCTGGCTTGGCGATATATAAATGACCCACGTTGTGCTCGGCAGGATACTCTGCCCGGCGCGCATCGAGTAAGGTCCACATTTCGTGCTCCATCGCTAAGGGATCTACGCCTTTTTTGACAATATAGTCCTGATGAAAAACATGACAGAAAAAATGACCGTAATAAAGTTTATGTAAGATTTTGGATTCAAGATGGGCCGGCAACTGCTCCACCCAATCCCGATCATTGCGTCTTAAGGCAATATCTAAGGCAACAATATCCTCGACTTCATTTAAATGTGTATCACGGTAGCGAATTGCTGCCCCTGCAATCGCAAAACGGTGCAAAAATGCTTTACGGCCTTCATCTTCATCACATAAGAAAAAAGCACCAGACGGATGTACAGCAAAATAGTCATGTAAAAATGTCTTTACAGCAGAAACCGATTGCTGCTCGATTCTTAAAATAAGGTGATGTTCATAACGATCTCGAAACTGATTCATGCGTTCAGGTAAATGATTGGGCAAACAATAGGTCACCGCCTGCAACAACTGATCAGTCCAACCTTTTAGCTTAAAACGCTCCAGAACCCCGTCTATTTTATCTTTTAAAGCAAAGGCCTTGGGTACATTGGCCGTTCCGAATTTTTCAATAAATAAGAAAGTGTCCTTGCCATATTTTGCACCAATATCATAGGCATCACGATGAATATACTCACCAGCAATCGGAAGACTCGGTAGTGTGGTCAGCAACGCACGTCTGAGCGCGGTCAGATCATCGGCATCGTTGGTTCCAATATAAAACACCTGACTCTCGACTTTGGCAAAGGTATCTAGCCGTACCGCAAAGACGCAGATTTTTCCGGCAGAACCGGACGCTTCAAACAATCGCGATGGATCGGCATTAAAACGCGCCGGACTATCGGCATCGACTTGCGTTACATCGTGGCTATAATGCGGATCGGAGGCATGCCCCACATCGTCTTGAATATCTGAAACGCGATATTGCTGCGTTTCAAGCCGTGTCAGAATCTCTTCAGGTGTATCGCCAAGTGCAATCCCAAGATGATTCACTAGGTGGAGCTCGCCATGAGCATCGACTTGTGCATATAACGCCAGCTCGGTATAGGCCGGTCCGCGACGAACCAAAGCACCTCCCGAATTGTTACATACACCGCCCAGCACCGAGGCTCCAATACACGATGAACCAATAACCGAGTGCGGCTCACGCTGAAAAGGTTTAAGGGTCTGTTCGAGTCGATCTAGTGTCGCACCCGGCAGACAGACCACCTGCTCACCATCACGAATGACCTGAATCCCTTGCAAACGTCGGGTACTTAAAAGTACCACAGGCCGGTCGTAATCTTCACCATATGGTGTAGAACCTCCCGTCAGACCAGTATTGGCGGCCTGCATGATCACAATACAATCTGCATCGAGCACCGCCTGCAAAACACGCCATTGTTCGAGTAAACTTCCCGGACACACCACGCCCAACACTTTGCCTTCACCAAATCGTCGTCCCTGTCGATACTGACGGGTCTGCTGATCACCAGTCAAAACATAAGACTTGCCCACAATCTGTTGTAAGTGCTGAATCAGTGATGTCGTGCTGTGTGGCATGTGGAATATCCTTTTAGAAGCTCAATGCTTTGTTCATTTCGACCAAGCAAGATGAATCAATGTCGGCAATGCGCTTGACACCGGTCAGGGTCATGGCCACTCGCATTTCTTTTTCAAGTAAATCGAGTAAATTAGACACACCCTGCCCCCCTTGAGCCGCCAGTGCATAAACAAATGCACGCCCAATCATGACGCTATCTGCGCCAAGGGCCAGCATGCGCACAATATCCAAACCATTGCGAATACCTGAATCGGCCAAAATGGTTAAATCGCCTTTGACTGCATCGGCAATCGCAGGTAGGGCGCGTGCCGAAGACAGTACGCCATCGAGCTGGCGTCCACCATGATTAGACACCACGATCCCATCGGCACCAAATCGAACCGCATCTTTCGCATCTTCTGGGTCTAAAATGCCCTTAATAACCATCGGGCCATCCCAAAAATCACGAATCCATTCCAAATCTTTCCATGAAATAGACGGATCAAAATTGTTGCCCAACCAGCCAATATAATCTTCAAGCCCGGTCGGTTTTCCTAAATATTTTGAAATATTGCCTAAATCATGCGGACGACCCAGCAATCCCACATCCCACGCCCAATGCGGATGCATGACCGACTGTAAATAACGGCGCATGGCTGCATTCGGGCCACTCATACCTGAATGGGCATCTCGGTAACGCGCGCCCGGCACTGGCATATCGACGGTAAAGACCAAGGTCGAGCAGCCTGCCGCTTTGGCACGCTCCAAGGCATTTTTCATAAAGCCACGATCACGCAGCACATAAAGCTGAAACCACATCGGACGCTGAATGGCTGGCGTCACCTCTTCAATCGGACACACCGAAACCGTCGAAAGGGTAAAAGGAATGCCCTTTTTATCTGCCGCCACGGCTGCTTGTACCTCGCCACGACGGGCATACATGCCTGTTAGCCCGACTGGAGACAATGCCAGCGGCATCGAAAGCGTTTCGTTAAATAATTGGGTTTCGAGGCTCAATGCCGACATATCTTTTAATACACGCTGACGCAGTGCCACGTGAGCTAAATCTTCAACATTTCGTTTCAGCGTCGATTCACTATATGCGCCGCCATCGATGTAATGAAATAAAAACGGTGGCAAACGGCGCTGCGCCGCTTCGCGATAATCGTTTGAAGATGAAATAATCATGCTGAATCAATCCTGTTTAAACGAGTAGCACGTTTCTGGCGAGCGTCGTCTTCGTCCAGTGCACGTACCTGATGGATGACAAATTCGATATGACCACATACCGCATCACGCGCAGCTTGCGCATCTTGGCGGTCGATGGCATCCATAACCTGAAAGTGCTGATCACTGAGTAAATCAGCGCTTACAGGATGGTTATAAACTTTTTTTCGGCCCAAAAAGACGTTGTATTGCAGCAGGTCAAACAGGCTGCGCATCATTTGAATCAGCACCGCATTGTGCGAGGCTTCTGCAATGGCCAGATGAAAATTGGCATCGGCCACCGCTGCCGCCGCAGAATCACCACGCGCCTGATGCTGTGCAATTTCATCAAAATACTGATGAATTTTGGCACGATCTTGTTCGGTGGCTCGCTGTGCGGCGTACCATGCCGTACCGCCTTCCAAAATGAGCCGTGACTCCTGCACATCGAATCGATACTGCGGATCTTCTTCAAGCAGTAGACTAATTGGCTCGACGATGTGCTGTTGTGGCCATGTTTCGGGCAAATGCACGATATAGGTGCCATCTCCCCGACGGCTAGCCAGCACCCCCAAACTATTGAGCTGCTGGATGGCTTCGCGTAGCGAGGGTCGCGAAATTCCCAGACTGGTGGCCAGTACACGCTCGGCAGGCAAGCGGTCGCCTTGTTTCAGGTTACGTTGCTCAATGAGCGCCTGTAACTTTTGTACCACCTGATCAGAGACTCGCATACTTTTTCCTTATATCGTGAGTTTAGGGAATCATCCACGGCACAATATACGCCTGTACCGTCACAATGATGCCCACAAAGATGGTAAATATGATGCTATGTTTTACCGTAAAACGGAACAAATCCGATTCTTTGCCCACTAAACCCACCGCAGCACAGGCAATCGCAATTGACTGAGGTGAAATCATTTTACCTGTCACGCCGCCACTGGTGTTGGCTGCTACCAACAGCACCTCAGGAATACCGATCTGCTGGGCGGTGGTGGCTTGTAATGCCGAAAACAAGGCATTCGATGAGGTATCCGAACCCGTTAAAAACACCCCTAACCAACCTAAAAATGGCGAGAAAAAGGTAAACGCATGGCCCGTATGCGATAAAGCAAGCGCCAAGGTGGCAGACAGTCCAGAATAGTTGGCGATAAATGCAAAAGCCAAGACCATCCCGATTGAATAGATCGGTACTTTTAGCTCATTTAAGGTTTCGCCAAAGGTCACCACGGCCTGCTTTGCATTCATTTTCAAGAAAATGATGGTGATCACTGCGGCAATAAAAATGGCTGTTCCGGTGGCAGAAAACCAGTCGAACTTGTAAATCGCATCGTAGGGAGTATGCTCTGGCACAATCGGTGGAACTTTTTCGACCCATCGATGTAAGCCGGGTACTTCAATCTTAAAAATCCAGTGTTCCAATGCACCGCCTTTGGCAAACAATGCCTTAAATGGCTTGATGCTCCAGAGGGTGACCATGAGCGTCAGGATCATAAATGGTGACCACGCCTTGGCAATCTGACCTACGCGGTAATGTTGTACAGATTGGGGGGCAGTCTGAGTGTCTTCGGTCTGTTCGAATCTAAAAATATGCTTGGGTTGCCAGAATTTAAATAACACCGTCAAACTGACTAACGATGCAATCGCAGCCGTAATGTCCGGTAGTTCAGGCCCCAAAAAGTTTGAGGTCAGATACTGCGCAATCGCAAATGCTCCACCGCCCACCAAAACCGCAGGCCATGTTTCTTTGACGCCACGCCAGCCATCCATAATGGCCATAATCCAAAACAGTACAATGATCACCAGAAAAGGCAGCTGACGCCCCACCATCTGGCTGATTTCCATGGTATCGACCCCAGAAACCTGCCCTGCCACAATAATTGGAATTCCCATCGCGCCAAAAGCCACCGGTGCGGTATTCACAATCAAACACAGGCCTGCGGCATAGAGCGGTTTAAACCCTAAACCCATCAGTAATGCCGCGGTAATGGCAACAGGGGCACCAAAGCCTGCTGCACCTTCTAAAAAGGTACCAAAGGCAAATCCGACCAACAGCATCTGAAGGCGCTGATCTGCGGTAATTGATAAAATACTGGAACGAATGATGTCGAACTGTCCGGTTTTGACCGAAACTTTATATAAAAATACCGCTCCCAGAATAATCCACGAGATCGGCCATAATCCGTAAAAAAAGCCATAAATCACTGCACCAAAAGCCATTGCTGCTGGCATTTGGTAAAAAAACAATGCAATTAAAAGCGCCAGCACCACCGTAATGGTCCCCGCAACACTGCCTTTTAAACGTAATACGGCAAGTGCGATAAAAAAGAAAATAATCGGAATCAGCGCGACCAAGCTGGATAGCCAGATATTATTTAGAGGGTCATAGGCTTGTTGCCAAACATGCAGCATTTTCATCTCCTTGAAATGCCGAGAATCATTTTGTTTTCAGGAAAAATGCTCCTGCAAACCAGTCAATACATTTAAATTGGTCATACCAATTTAGCTTTAAGCAAAAATATGCTTGGGGATTTCTATTTTTTGCATACTAAACCAGCTAAAATAGAATCTCAATGCTTATTTTAAATTTAAATTGGTCATACCAATATGAAGTAAAGGACATCGCTTGTCTTCTTGGTCATCGCGAAACACTGATGTAGGCATGAGGCCAAGCATCCATCTACACGACAACTCCAGACGCAGATTGGTTGAAAATCCTAATCGATTGATTGGGTTCAATGTTATGATGAACACATGAATACTTTGCAAAGAGCGGTCGGTTTTCCCTTCTTTTATTTTGAATGGTTAAGGACAACACAACATGTTTGATCTTGATAGCCGATTACTCAATATTTTTTATCATGTTTATAAATCTAAGAGTGTTTCGACGGCAGCCGATGCGATTGGTGTGAGTCAACCGACCATCAGCAATGGCTTGATCAAAATTCGCCAGCATTTCGGCGACCCGTTGTTTTTACGTGTGGGCAATGAAATGATTCCCACCGAATTGTCCAAGCAAATTTTTCCGCTGATTAGTGAAGTGATCAACAAAGTTGAAAGTATTAATAATTTCAGTGTGAATTTCGATCCTTCCAAGTCGGATTTGCTGTATACCTTGGCCATGACCGATGTGTCGCATCTGGTGTTGTTGCCACAAATTACTCAGTTTTTAAATAAAAATGCGCCGTTTATTCGGCTCAATGTCCGTCCGATTAGCTCAGAAACCAGCTATCAAATGGCAAATGGTGAAATCGATCTGGCCATTGGCTTTCTGCCTCAGCTCGAAGATGGTTTTTATCAACAGAAATTGTTTTCACAGCGTTATGTGGTGATTTCCCGTAAAAATCATCCACGCCTGCAAAGTGACCGCATCAGTATTGATGATTATATTCGTGAAATGCACATCGATATTGATGCTGGTGCTGGGCATTATCACATCGAAAATGAGCTGCAAAACAAAGGCTTAAGACGCAACGTACTCATTCGATTACCCAGTTATCTAGGTGTAGGGCTGGTGGTCCAGGAAACCGATGCGATTGCCACCGTACCGTATTATTTGAGTCAGGTCTTACTGGCACGCGGTAACCTGCAAATTTACGATGCACCGCTTGAGTTTCCCACCTATAGCATCAAGCAGCATTGGCATATGTGTTGTCATCACAAGACCAGCCATCAATGGTTTCGTCAATCGTGCTATGAAATTTTCAAAACCATTGCTTAAACATCAAATTGTGAATTCAAGCCGTTATATTTTGATGCAATTTACCGCGTCAGGCTTTTACCGATCTGGCTTAAACGATCATATTCTTTTCATGTGGCTTGGGTATAATGGGCGCACATAATTTTTTTAATATCTAATTCAAGATGACAACACTCACCTGCTTTAAAGCCTACGATATTCGAGGCAAACTCGGTACAGAACTAAACGAAGAAATTGCTTACAAAATTGGCCGTGCCTATGGTCAGATTTACCAACCTAAAACTGTCGTGGTCGGATGCGATGTCCGTTTAAGCAGTGAAGACCTCAAACAAGCCACTATTCGCGGTTTAAACGATGCCGGTGTCAATGTACTTGATCTGGGGATGACCGGGACTGAAGAGGTCTACTTTGGCGCTTTTCATCTAGATGTTCAGGGTGGTATTGAAGTGACTGCAAGTCATAACCCGATGGACTACAACGGCATGAAGCTAGTGCGTGAAAATGCGCGCCCTATCAGTGCTGATACTGGTTTAAAAGAAATTCAGGCACTTGCTGAAAGCAATGAATTTCATGATGTTGCGGTCAAAGGCAGCACACAAGCGTACAACATCTTGCCAGAATTTATTCAGCACTTACTGACTTATATTGATACCAGCAAAATCCGCCCACTTAAATTGGTGGTCAATGCTGGTAACGGTGCGGCAGGCCACGTGATCGATGCACTTGAGCAAGAATTTAAAAGCCTGAACGTGCCAGTTGAATTTATCAAGATTCATCATGAAGCTGATGGCAGCTTTCCAAATGGTATTCCGAACCCACTACTGGTTGAAAACCGTGACAGCACGCGCAATGCTGTGATTGAACATCAGGCAGACATGGGGATTGCATGGGATGGCGATTTTGACCGCTGTTTCTTATTCGATGAAAAAGGCCAGTTTATCGAAGGCTACTACATTGTTGGCTTGCTTGCACAAGCATTCTTGTTGAAACAATCAGGGGAAAAAATTGTCCACGATCCACGTTTGGTCTGGAACACCCTTGATATTGTCGATGCTCATGACGGCGTCACGGTTCAATCTAAATCGGGGCATGCATTTATTAAACAAGTGATGCGTGAACACAATGCTGTTTATGGCGGTGAGATGAGCGCGCATCATTACTTCCGTGATTTTGCTTACTGCGACAGCGGCATGATTCCTTGGTTATTGGTCTTAACCTTATTGTCTGAAACACAGCAATCGTTATCGACATTGGTTGAAAACATGATTACCAAGTTTCCATGCAGTGGTGAAATCAACTTTAAAGTGGCCGATACCCAAGCCACCATTCAAAAACTATTTGATCACTACAATGATCAAAATCCCGAGATTGACCGTACCGACGGTGTGAGCCTAGACTTCGGAACATGGCGTCTGAATGTCCGTGCCTCGAATACTGAGCCGCTATTGCGCCTGAATATCGAAAGTCGTGGTCATGATCAGGCAGCTCAACCGATTCAGCAGTATGTCGATGAAGTTACTGCACTGATTCAGGCCTAAGCCATATCCACAAAAAAGGCGATTCCAAGAATCGCCTTTTTTTATTTCTCAAACATTACTTTGCTTGCTTGAGCGCCGATGCATTGGCCTGCTCTAAATCATAGAGTGTGTAGTCTTTTTTATGCAAACGACTTAAATAGCCAATCTGCTCTCTGGCCTTATCGACCTGTCCATTTGCCAGCAATAATTGCGCGTACTTTTGCATATTATAAGGTGTGGCTTTGTTGTAGACCATTTTTTCAATTTGATTCAACTGTTGCAAACTCAACTGAGCCACCGGACTTAATTTTAACCAGTCTAAACGCTGATCAAACTCGGTGAGAACCAAGATCTTGGCACTGCCCCAAATCTCAACATTGGGCGGCTGCTTTTTGATAATTCTGACACTATTGAGTTTATATAGGCTGTAATCGCGCCAGATCAGTGCCAGCAGAATAAAACCTGCAAGCCAAACCACACGGGTGATTCCACGCGGTAACGCGTACCATTTCTGATCGGGTGTCTGCGCTTGAATTAAGCCCATCAAGAAACCAACAGGCAATAAAAAATAGGCGTATTGCAGTGGATACTCCAACAAGGCATGAATCAACACGGCTGCCACCATTAAACTGGCCACAATCGACTCGATACGCTTGCTATGATAATTCAGCCAAATCATCCACAGTGTGAAATACACTAAAATGAGACCACCCAGTACTACACCATTCCAGACCAGAATATCCAGTACCACATTGTGCGAGCTATTAAACCAAACGTGAATTTTGTTGAATGGCATACTCGACAGTTCAGCCAGGCTGGTCTGGTTCCATCCATACCCTGTCCATGGCTGCTGCTGAATGGCGTGCAGCATCTGTTCCCAGATGCCGATGCGTTCATGCCCAGCGCTGGCGCGCTGCATGATGCTTGAGGTCTTGACTACATCGGTCTGATTTAAACTCTGGATCCATCGGGTCAATCGCGGAAACGCCAGCCCCACAGCAAAAAATCCAACACCCCACAGCATGATCCAGCCACGGTTGATACGGGTTGGATAGCGCCAAGATTTATACGCCCAGTAAACCAGAAAAAATAGTCCGAATACCCAAGCAGTACGTGACTGGCTTAAGGTAATGGCAAAAATGATTAAAGCTGCGACTGGCCAGAGATAACGCAGTTTCATGGCCTGCGTTTCTGCCAAATACAAACATGCCAAAAGCCCCATAATCAGAAAAGTCGACATATTATTGGGCTGGGCAAAATTTGCATAAGGTCGATGGCTATAAAGCGTCATCACACCCGGCACATGTGCTTCCAAGTTCAGCCACTGCACACACGCAATCAGACTGGTGGTCAATGCAACGGCATAGAGTACATAACAACATTGGCGTAAGGTCTGCTGCTGATCTGTATGGGTTAAGCTGAGGTTATACCCTAACAGCACTGCGTACCAAAACCCCAGTAAATATGCGGTGGAGAGAAGTGCAGCACTTAGATCGATGACTAAGCCAAAACCCCATTGTAACAATGGAATAAACACAATCGGCAAGCCAAGCAACTGAATGCGTGGCAAGCGGAGCGGTTGTTTTAAAAAGACAGTGAGTAAGGTGAGCAAGGCAGCGAAACTGAGCATTTCACTGGCAAAAGTCAACCATGGATAGCTATGATCGGGCGAAAGCCAAGCGAGACTGATCAGAACGGCGGTCAGAAGAAACAGAACAAAGCGCATAATCGCCACTACAAATTCGGATTGAGGCTATTATACACACGCCATGAATGACCACCATCCTTCGGGGTCATTCAAAAAGCTGAATTAAAAACGAAGATTTAATAACCTTGAGGATTCTGTTTTTGCCAGTTCCAGCTGTCTTTAAGCATATCTTCAAGTGTGTATTTGGGTGCCCAGTCCAGTTCATTCATCGCACGCTGGTTATCGGCGAACGATGTCGCCACATCACCTTCACGACGCGGTGCAAATTCAAATGCAATGGGCACGCCATTGACCTGTTCAAAGGTATTTTTCACCTCAAGTACCGAAGAGCCTTGCCCCGTTCCAATATTCCACGCTCGGCAACCTTGAGCATTCAAACGGTTATTGAGCGCACATAAATGCGCATTGGCCAGATCGACCACATGAATATAATCACGTACGCCTGTTCCATCGGCCGTGTCATAATCCTGTCCAAAAATCGACAATTTTTCACGTCGACCAACCGCCACTTGCGTGACATAAGGCATTAAATTGTTTGGAATCCCCTGCGGATCTTCACCAATACGACCACTTGGATGTGCCCCCACCGGATTAAAATACCGCAACAGAGCAATCGACCAACGAGCATCGGCCAATGCCAGCTTTTGTAGCATTTGCTCAACAATCAATTTGGTATAGCCATAATTATTCGATGGCATGCCTGTTGGCATATCTTCGTTTAACGGCGAGCTATTGGCTTCATCATATACCGTTGCAGACGAGCTAAAGACCAGTTTAAATACACCTGCACGCGCCATAGCATCGACCAGGTGAATACTTCCAGCAATATTATTGTCAAAATAAGTCAGCGGAATTTGCTGGCTTTCACCGACGGCTTTGAGTCCAGCAAAATGAATCACGGCGTCGATTTGAAACTGTTTAAACACCTGATCCAGCATTTGACTGTCTCGGATATCTCCTTCAACAAACTCCAGCGATTTTCCTGCGAGCGCTTCTACACGTACCAACGCTTCACGTGAGCTGTTAGACAGATTATCCAATACCACAACATCGTGATGCGCCTGAAGCAGCTCCACACAGGTATGCGAGCCAATATAGCCCGCGCCACCCGTTACCAAAATTTTAGCCATCTGTTTTTTCCAACAAAAACTCGATCAACCCTTGTGTTGATGCATCCAAATGTGTGACTTCCGCCGTTTGCCCATTTAAAATCGGCAACAGTTCATTGGCAATTTCTTTGCCTTTTTCGACGCCCCATTGGTCAAATGGATTGATGTCCCAAATGACCGATTGTACAAATACTTTGTGTTCATACAACGCAATCAATTTACCCATGGTTCGAGGTGACAGCTCTTTTAACAGCATGGTGGTACTTGGCTGATTACCTTCATACTGTTTATAGGCAGGAAGCTGTTCGAGTTCTTCAGGATTAAGCACCTGATTACCAAATGCCAGTAAGCGTGATTGCGCCAGACAGTTCGATAGCGCCAGTAAGTGCTGATCAATCAGCGTATCGGCAGTTTTGGCATAGGTAAAGTGGTTGGCATTATAACGTTTGATCGGCGCAATAAAGTCACAGCTCACCGAATGCGTGCCCTGATGCAGCAACTGATAAAAGGCATGTTGTGCATTCGGTCCAACTTCACCCCATACAATTGGACAAGTGGTATGTTCTACTTTATGGCCATTGCGCTGAGTGGATTTACCGTTCGATTCCATTTCCAGCTGTTGTAGGTACGAAGTAAAGTATTTCAGGCGACCATCATAGGGTAAAACAGCATGGGTATTTAGTTTGAGATAATTGGTATTCCATACCCCAATTAATCCCATCAAAACCGGAAGGTTTTGAGAAAATTCGGTGTTCTGAAAATGCTGATCAATATTGTGTGCACCGTCGAGGAACGCTTTAAAACCCTCAACGCCAATAGTCAGCGCAATCGGTAGACCAATACATGACCATAATGAATAACGCCCTCCAACCCAATCCCACAGTAAGAATTGTTTGTCTGGATGAATACCCCATTCGGTCATTTTTTCAGGTTTGGTCGATACTCCGATAAAGTGGCTATTGAGTACCGCTTTTTCACGCCCGAGTGCTTTTTCCAGCCATTTACGCGCCGTATGTGCATTGGAGAGTGTATCAATGGTTCCAAACGATTTGGATGAAACAATAAATAAGGTGGTTTCAGGACGTAGCTGGTGCAGCATATCGGAGAGCTGACTACCATCCATGGTGGAAACAAAACGAATATTGAGTGGTTTTGCAGTTTTGACTTTAAAGTCGGAGAGCGCATGACTAACCATTAAAGGGCCAAGATCTGAACCACCAACCCCAATATTCACGACATCCTGAATGACTTCACCCGTTGCACCGCGGTACTGTCCTGCATGGATTTTATTGACCAGATCATACATCCGGTCAAGCTGCTCACCCACTTGTGCAGCAAGCTCTGGGTAAGTTTTATCATTTTCAGGTAAACGTAATGCCCAATGCATGGCTTCACGCTGCTCGGTATAATTGATTTTATTTTTTGAAAATAAGGTATCAATCCATTGCTTGAGCTGCTTTTCTTCAGCAAGCTCGACCAACGCATCGAGAATCGACGCATTAATCCGTTGTTTACTAAAATCGAAGACCAGATCGTCACAGCCTACACAATACTTGGTAAAACGATCCTGTTCCATTTCAAACAATTCATTTAAATGAACTGCTTCGTGCTGATCCATCAGCTGGGCAAGTTTTTGTTGAGGTGTTAACACTGTTTTCCTCGGAAAGTGCTCGATGTTCTTTTTCATAATCGACCTATACCCTCATAGGCAAACCCTTGTTGTTTTGTGTAGACCGGATCGTAGACATTACGTCCGTCTAAAATAAACGGGTGAGCCATCAATTGTTGAAGTTTTTTATAATTTAAACTGAGATATTGTTTCCAGACCGTCAACACGCAAAGCGCATGTGCACCACGGGCTGCTTCATATTGATCTTCACACAAAATTAAATCGTCACGTTTTCCATATAGGCTCTGAATCACTTCAAGTGCCTGAGGATCATGCAATTTTACAGTTGCACCTTGCGCCCACAAAGCCAATAACATGCTATGAATAGGAGAATTGTGAATATTAGAGGTATTCTCTTTAAACGCGGCACCCCAAATGGTAATCACTTTACCCTTTAGATCACAGTGATAATAATTCCAGAGTTTACGAAACAACACTTCTTTTTGTTGCTCATTGATCTCCCAAACCTGTTCCAGCAAGCGACTTCTCGCTCCACTGCCAGAAACCACGTTTGATAGCGTCAAAATGTCATGCGAGAAATTCTCGCCACCAAAACCAACACCAGCAGATAAATAGGCCGATCCAATCCGGGTATCTGCGCCCATACCTTCTTTTACGTTAGCAATATCAATGCCAAGCTTCTCAGCGACCATGGCTAGATCATTCATGTAACTGATACGAGTAGCTAACATGCCAGAAATACTCAGTTTGGTAAATTCGGCATCTAAAATCGGCATAAACAAATATTGGTGATTAAAGCGAAAAAAAGGTCGAAGCATTTCATGCATGATCGTTTTGCTGTAATCGGACTCTACCCCGACAATCACATGCTTGACGCTCAATACGCTATTGATCGCATTACCTTCCTGAATCATGTCGGGGAAATACACCCAATGATCTTTAGGAAGGTTTTGCTTGAGTTTTTCGGTACCATGTAAGCCAAAAGTTGAACCATTGACCATCAAACGCGGATGAATAATCGGGCGCGCATTAAGGCGCTGGGTCACCTCAAGGCCTTTTTCAAGTTCTGTTGGACTAAAGCAAAACAGGTAGGCCTCGATATCAAGCGGAATAGATGAAAATGAACAATCTTTTAAAAAACCGACTTGTCGTTGCTTGAGCAGCAGACGATTGACATCCTGCTCTTGGTAGGTCTGACAGACGAGTTGCTCTTCATGGCCAGTAAAATCATGATCGGTACACCAAAGGACTTCATTTCCGCGCTCTGCAAGTAATGCAGCCATAACGCCAGCATGAAGTGTGGTCCCAAAAATTGCTATTTTCATTCTCATCTACGCCGAAATTTCAAAGTGTTAAATATCGAGCTCTTGTATCAGTTTTTTAAAGTCTTGCCCGAGCTGTGGGTGTTTTATACCATAATTGAGTACTGCTTTCAGATATCCTAATTTACTCCCGCAATCGAAAGTTTGACCTTGCATACGGTATGCTTCAACAGTTTCCACCTTTTGTAACAAGGCAATTGCATCGGTCAACTGAATTTCATTGCCTGCACCTTTAGGCGTTTGTTCTAACAATTGCATAATCTTTGCCGGTAAAACGTAACGACCCACTACAGACAAATTTGATGGTGCAACATCTGGTTTTGGTTTTTCAACAATTCCTTTCATTACTTCACTCTGGCCCTCTTGAGGTGCCTGAGCCACATCAACAATGCCATATTGATCTACCAAATGATCAGGCACTGCTTCAACCATAATTTGTGCCGCATGAACTGCATCGAAACGTGCGATCATTTGCGCCAAATCATTTTGATTATTTTTCGCTTCTACCAAAACATCTGGCAGTAGAACTGCAAAATCATCTTCACCCACAATACTTTTGGCACATAATACGGCATGTCCAAGACCTAAAGGTTGAGGCTGACGAACGCTGACAATACTTACACCTTCAGGAACAATATGACTAATTTCTGCCAACAAGTCATACTTTTTTTTCATCTCGAGCGTGGTTTCAAGCTCAAAGTTGCGATCGAAGTAATTTTCGATAGACGCTTTAGAGGAATGTGTCACTAAAATAATTTGCGTAATTCCAGCTTCAACTGCTTCGCGGACTACATATTCAATGGCAGGGCGGTCTACCACAGTCACCATTTCTTTGGGAATTGACTTACTTGCAGGTAAAAATCGAGTGCCTAGGCCTGCGACTGGAAGAATTGCTTTTTTGATCATTGTAATTAAGTCACTAAAAGTTAAGCTATGAGCAATAAGTGAAGATCAGATTCTGAATAAATCATGTTGATTCATTAAACACTTACTCTTTTTAAGATCCTTAGCATACCCAAAAAAAGATGAAAACTAAATGAAATAAACCACCAAGATTTTAAAATTAAGTTTTAATTGAGAATAAAATTTCATTTATTGATTTGTGATTAATTCCCAAACCCTTCAGAAAACTATTATCCAAAACTTAACCTTTCTAGTACGAAGAACTTTTTCCAAATTGAAGTTTTAAATCTCACACTTCAAAGTACCAGCTCAACTGCCTTTACGCTTACTTGTGTTTCAAATGCAATTGTATAGAATACGTAGAGCCACAATTTTACTCAATCAATCATGAAACAAAAGCAAAAAAACATAATCAGCAGTCTGTTTCTGGCTTTATCAGACTTAACTGCATTTATTGTACCCTTGTATTTATCGATTCTAATTATTAATCCTTTTCTTAACATAGATGTACAAGCTATCGAAAAAGTAATCCATCTGCATTGGGTATTTGGTCTGATTTTGATTGTATGGTATGCGTTTTCACTCAAACACTATTCTCATCGAAAAAGTTTTTGGTATGAGTTACGTGAGATATTGAAATACACCACCATTATTACTTTGCTTGAATCGATTGTTTTCGTTTTTCTGGGTAAACAATCATTGCTTCTTTGTTTAGCCTTGTCTTGGATTATCATCACGCTTTTCACTGTGGTATTCAGAGTGCTTTGTAAAACTCTGCTTAATCAACTTCAATTGTGGAAAAAGGATACAACGATTATTGGTTGTGGAAAAAATGCACTAGATACTTATAAAGCCATTTGTAAAGACAAGAACTTGGGCTATACAATTACCGAGTTTATCGCAATTCATGACGAAATCATTGAACCTGAGTTGAAAGAACTTCCTGTAAAGATTCGAGTTCTTGATTCAGCCAGTTTATTTAAAACTTTAAATTCTGAAAAAAATTATATCGTGGCTTTAGAGTCTGAGCACTTTAAGCTTCGTGAAGCACTATTACGTGAGTTTATTGTCAATCACTTCCAATACGTTTCAATTGTACCCTCTTTACGAGGAGTTCCTCTTTATCGTACAGACATTTCATTTATTTTTAGCCATGAAATTCTCATGTTGCATATCCGTAGAAACATTTCCAGAATTTCTTCCATCGTACTCAAACGAATCTTTGATCTTGTGGTTTCGCTATCCATCTTAATTGTACTTTCTCCGATTATGTTGTTTGTCTTTTTTAAAGTCAGAGCGGATGGTGGCCCTGCATTTTACGGACATGAACGCGTTGGAAAAGATGGCAAAACTTTCAAATGTTTAAAGTTTAGATCTATGGCGATCAACTCGAAAGAACTTTTGGAGAAGATTTTGGCAACAGACCCAGAAGCACGCAAAGAATGGGAAGAAACATTTAAATTAAAAGATGACCCTCGTGTCACCAAAATTGGTCAATTTCTTCGTAAATCTAGCCTAGACGAGTTGCCTCAGCTTTTTAATATTTTAAAAGGTGAAATGAGTCTTGTTGGGCCTCGCCCCATTACAGCAGACGAACTTAAACGCTATGAAGATGATGTTGCTTATTACTTAATGACCAAACCCGGTTTAACTGGTTTATGGCAAGTGAGTGGACGAAGTGATGTCGACTATGCAACTCGAATATATTTCGATGCATGGTATATCAAAAACTGGTCGCTATGGAATGATTTAGTGATTGTACTCAAAACAGTCAAAGTCGTTGTCATGCGTGAGGGGGCTTATTAAGCTCTCTTAAATGATTATGCTCTTCTAAATTTATGTGAGTGATAGAAGAGCATATTTTTCAGTTAACTCACCACAACTTTATCGCTGCGTTTGTAACCATCCACATAGCATTCCAGCTGATCTAAAATGCCATCCAAATCATTTCGATGCGTATAACTATGCTGAATCAGTTCCATTAGGCCCTTAATTTCATTTAATGCAAACTGCTTTTCAAATGACTTTACAATTCGCTCATGAGCAGTGGGCTGTACATTACTTCGCTCAATCAACAACTCTTCATAAAGCTTTTCGCCCGGGCGTAAACCGGTGTAGTGAATTTCGATATCGCCTTCATCATCGGCATGCTCTTTGAGCTTAAGGCCACTTAAGGCAATCATTTGTGCAGCCAAATCTCGGATTTTGACTGAATCACCCATTTCAAGCAAAAATACATCTCCCCCTTCACCCATGGCACCCGCCTGAATCACCAGAAGTGCCGCTTCGGGAATGGTCATAAAGTAGCGGGTTACCTCAGGATGCGTCACGGTAATCGGGCCCCCCGCTGCAATTTGCTTTTTAAAAAGTGGCACCACCGAACCCGAAGAGCCCAATACATTACCAAAACGCACAATACTGATGCGGGTTTCTGGCTGTGTGGCCGCAACTGCCTGACAATACAACTCAGCAAGACGCTTGGATGCGCCCATCACATTGGTCGGGCGAACCGCCTTATCGGTCGAGATCAGTACAAAGGTTTCTACCTGTGCAGCAACGGCTGCATTTAGACTTTTAGCAGTCCCGACACTGTTGTTGCGTAGACCTTCTATCGGATTAGCCTCAACCAAGGGCACATGCTTATAAGCCGCAGCATGATAGACCGTCTGTACCTGATACTGCTGCATAATTCGGGTCAGTTTTTTTTCATTAAATACCGAGCCCAAAATTGGCAGCACATTGCTGGCAATCTGCTGTAATTCCTGATGAATGCTATACAGTGAAAATTCGGACTGCTCAAACAAAATCAATAATGCTGGTTGACGCTGTAAAATCTGCCGGCACAGTTCTGAGCCAATTGAGCCCCCTGCTCCTGTCACCAGCACGACTTTAGCGCGAATATTTTTATCGAGCAGTTCGACGTTGGGAGGAACAGGCTCTCGCCCCAGCAAACTCTCGATATCCACTTCGCGAATATCCGAAATTCGCAGTTGTCCATCGATAATCTGCTCAACACTCGGAATTTCTCGCACCGGTAATGCCAGCGACTCCAGCTTTTGAATAATTTTCATTTTTTGCTGACGTCCAATCGAAGGAATCGCCAGCAAAATCTCATGCAAATGAAAGCGATGTTTGAGTTGTAGCAACTCATCTGGCGCATACACTTTCAGCCCTTGAACCATCTGGCCTTGTAAGCCCGGTTGGTCGTCTAAAAAGAGTACCGGAATATGGTTTGAAGAGCGCTCAAGCACCAGCGCCATTTGTTGGCCCGCATTGCCCGCACCATAAATGGCAACACGGGTTTTTTCAATATGACTGTATAAGGTATTGTTAATGACAATACGAATACAGGCCCGACTACACCAGACCCATGCAAACAATAGCGACCCAAAAATGATCGGAATACTCATCGGTACAAAGGCGAGTCGTAATTTGGCGACCACATAAAGCGCGATCATGTTCAGTAAGACTGCCAAGGCCAGACGTAAAATAAAGTTTTCGTTAAAACTGCGAATGACGGCGCGGTAAACACCCGTCAGCCACAAACAACCTAACCCAAGCACAATGACCAAAAGCGGCCACCAGCTCATTCCTGCCATGATTGGGGTTTTATAATTAAATAAACGAATGGCAAACGCAAACCACATCAGAAGTGGCAATACACAAGCATCGATCAGCAGCAACAGCGTTTTTTTCTGCAGACGACCGAGTCCAGATAAGTAGTTGAGGTAAATCTTGACCATGCCTGTTTTCATTTGAGTTGCCATTGCGTTGGTCACTGGGTCTGCGTACACGCAGCATCTAATTGCTCAAGTACCTGCTGAATGGCACTCAAGGTCTGCTGCATATTGTCTTGGGTTAAGGTTGGATGCACCAAAAACATCAGGCTGGTTTCCCCTAAAGCCCGTGCATTGGGCAATCGCTGTGCAGGGCGCCATGGCGTATGGTCAAAAGCATGTTCGAGATAAACTTCAGAACATGAACCACTGAAACACGGCACGCCCAGTGCGGTAATTTCTTGCATGATTCGATCACGTGACCAACCCGGTGGCAATTGTTCTGGCACCACCTGTACATAACATTTGTAATAGGCATGTACTGTATCGACGGCAGGTTTTACCACCAAAAAATACGGCGAATTTTCAAAGGCTGCCAAAATTTGCATGGCATTTTGGGTACGCAGCAATGTCCATTCGGCCATTCGTTTGAGTTGAATGCGCCCAATGACCGCTTGCATTTCCATCATACGCCAGTTGGTTCCAAAGGAATCATGTAACCAGCGAAATCCGGGTGGATGTGGGGTGTGATACACGCTGTCATAGTTTTTACCATGATCTTTATAGGCCCACATTTTTTTCCAAAGATATTCATCTTGTGTGGTGACCATACCGCCTTCACCCCCGGTGGTCATAATCTTGTCCTGACAAAACGACCATGCACCAATATGCCCAATTGCACCCGCAGATTTGCCTTTATACGATGCACCATGTGCCTGCGCACAGTCTTCAATCACATAAATACCGCGCTCTTGTGCCAGTTGCATAATCGGGTCCATATCACACATCCACCCCGCCAGATGGACACAGATAATGGCTTTGGTATTGGGCGTAATGACAGCTTCAATGGTGGCTCTAGAAATATTCTGAGAATCTAGCTCCACATCGGCAAAAACCGGATTGGCACCCGCAGTGACAATCGAGCTGGCCGAAGCCAAAAAGGTACGTGATGTGACCACCACATCGTCTCCTGCACCGATATCTAGCGCCTTTAGAGCCAAATCCAGTGCGGTGGTGCCATTGGAAACCGCGACCGCGTAGGCAGCGCCTGCCCATGCGGCAAACTCTTTTTCAAAATCACGGCAATGTTGACCCGTCCAGTAATTGACCCGATTGGAGAGCAGCACATTGGAGACAGCATCCGCTTCTTCTTGGGTAAAACTGGGCCATGGGGCGAAGGCAGTATTTAACATGCTGAAGGTCCTGATCTTGATATCTTGATAATACGGGCTGGATTACCCACCACCGTTGCGCCATCGGGAACGTCGTCGATGACGACGGCCCCCATTCCCACCACAGCGCCACGACCAATCATTAATGGCCGAGTGGAGGTTCCCTGCCGCAGCATGGCGCCAGCACCAATATAGGCGTGATCGCCAATATGCACATTGCCGTTGCACTTGACCGACGGTGCAAACGTGACGTAATTGCCAATCACACAGTCGTGTGCCACATAACTAAAATAATTGGCATGAAAGAAATCGCCTACACGAATATTCGAGCTGAAATGCACATGATTGCACAGTACGGCGCCTTGCCCAATCTGCACATCATCCATCTGGATCTGGGTCGCAGCCCATACACTCCAGTGCTGAAGCGAGTGTTGTTCGAGCTTTTGTACCAGTCGTTCACGTATCTGGCTGTTGGCGATGGCAATACAGACATATTTCGCTGTCGCTTCAAGCGCCACAAATGCATCGAACGTCAGCACACGGTGTTCATTGACCCATTCGGCCGATTCGGCCGATTCGGCATCATCGATAAATACCAGTTCGTAAGCACTCTCTAAATCAGCCGCCTGCAACTGGGCACGCGCCAGCGGCATGACACCGCGCCCAAAACCACTGGCGCCATAAATGGCATAAAGCGTTTTAAGGGGTTCGCTCGTCATCTTTTGGATTTCCGGTAAATCGCGTCATGGTCACGGCCTCAGACTGATTGATGCCTTCTTTAATCAGCACCTTTTTGACGGTCTGTAGCATGATTTTAAAATCAAGCCAGATCGACTGATGCTCAACATACCAAGTATCGAGTTTAAATTTTTCCTGCCAGCTAATCGAGTTACGCCCATTGACCTGTGCATGGCCGGTCATGCCCGGGCGTACATTGTGCCGCTTGGCCTGCTCTTCGTTATACAGCGGTAAGTATTCCATTAACAATGGACGCGGTCCGACAATACTCATGTCGCCTTTAATCACATTCCATAGCTCGGGCATTTCATCTAGGCTGGTCGAGCGCAGCATCTTGCCGAAGGGTGTCAGGCGCTGATCATTCGGCAAAAGCTGCCCAGAGGCATCACGTGCATCGGTCATGGTGCGAAACTTGATCATATCAAAAGGTTTGCCATGCAAACCTGGACGTGTCTGACGAAACAGTACAGGTGAGCCCAAATTTTTACGGACTTTATACGCCACATACAGATAAAGCGGCGATAAAACCACCAGTGCAGTGGATGCAATCACAATATCAAGGCTTCGTTTTAGCATGACGGCTTCACACCCATTTCGGTCAGCATGTGTGCATTCACCCGATGCACATCATATTTGGTTAAAGCAATTTCTCGAGAACGTTGTCCCATATCTTCTACTCGCGCTGGCTGGTCGATACACTGCTGCATCGCATTCACCAACGCATCTACCGATTTTACTGCAACCAGATGGCCATTTTCACCTTCAATCACGGTTTCACGGCAGCCCGGTGCATCGGTGGTAATAACGGCACGGCCCATCGCCATGGCTTCTAGCACGGTACGTGGCGTACCTTCACGATATGAGGGCAATACATAGACCGATGTTGCGGCAATGGCCGGACGAACATCTTTGAGTTTACCCCAATACGTGACGCGTTGCTCTTGCACCCATTGATCCAGTTCTTTTTGGTCAATTGCAGACGGATTCTGGTCAATCCAGCCCACCAGATGAAATTCGATCTCGGGATACGTGGCTTTAATTTTCGCAGCAGCAGCGGCATATTCTCGCACACCTTTATCGCCGAGCAAGCGTGCGATCAATAGAAACGCCACTTTCGGCTGCCCGTTTGCCTGTCTTGGCAATTCAACCTGATCAAATTTAGCCAGATCAACCCCTGAGCCATTGACAACTACGGCGGGCTTATTGCGCTCAATCAGCTTCATATGTCGAAACAGCGCCAGATCATCTGGATTTTGAAAAAATACCTTATCGCTATAGGTCAGGGCTTTTTTATACAGGCCGTGCACAGCACGCTGAAACAAACTTTTGGCCTGCCCCTCACCACGCTGAAATGCATAGCCCAATCCGGTAATCAGGGCAAAGCGCTGTGGCACGCGAGCAAGCCATGCCGCCCATGTGCCATAGATCACAGGTTTAATGGTATAAGACAACACCATATCTGGCTGTACCCGACGAATCACGCGATATAACGCAAATAGCGTGTTCAGATCGGCCAGCGGATTGGTCCCTGTACGCTGCATAGGAACTTCGAGCAGCGTATAGCCTAACTGTGTCAGTGCTGTCACTTGTTCGGGAAAATCGGCATGATTGGGCGCAATCACGACAACTTCATGCCCTTGTGCGGCAATGGCTTCTAAAAGTTTGCCTCGAAAGTTGAGTACCGACGGCAAATAACTGCTAATCATTAAAAATTTCATTGGCAAGAGACCCAAAGTGCTGCGTATTGGTCCGCAACATGATCAAGACTAAACTGTGCAGCAACACGTGCACGCGCTTGGGTTTTTAAAATCTGTTGGTCTGTATCGGACAATTTAAAATAATGCGCTACTGCATCGGCCAATGCATCGACATCACGCGCAGGGACCACATAGCCAGTCTCTTGCACAATGAAGCCCGCATCGCCCACATCGGTGGTGACACAAGGCACACCCGAAGCCATCGCCTCGATCAGTACCGTTGGTAAGCCTTCGGTAATTGAGGTCATCACCAGCAGATCCAGCCCTTGGTAAAAACGTGGCATATCGTGGACTGGCCCGAAGCATATTACTTTGTGCGGCGCAATCTGATAGCGCTGCATCAGCGCGGCAATCTCTGGTTGCTCTGCCTCTACGCCCTTACCCGCCAAATGAAAGACCACAGGAAGCGCTTGTAGCTTCGCGATCATGGCAAATAAATACTCGAAACCTTTGGCAGCATGGTAGCGTCCGGCAAATCCAATCACCATCGGCGTGTGGCGCTCGGCTTGAGTATGAAAGTCTTGCAGTGTAATTCCGTTGGGAATCACACAGCCGCGTGCTGAGTGAAACCCAAATTGTTGATGCTGCTGAGCCGCGGCATGCGCACAATATATAATGGCCTCGGGGCGAGCCGAAAGACGACGACTCAGCAGTAAAGCCAGTTTGGTGCTGCTTGACTCATCTTTGAGCGCAGCCAAGGAGTGATGAATTCCCCATACAATGGGGGGATGCGACGCCCAACCCAAACAGGCCAGCGAGACCAGCACATTGGCATGATACATCCAGCACTGGATCACCGCCGGCTGAAGCGCTTTGATCTGCCGGCGCAACTGTAGCAGACAAGACAAAGTATTGATGCCGTTCCAGTGCAATGCCTTTACCGATGCACAACGATCTAGTGCAGCCTGATAAGTATCATTGACCCGCATCAGCGCGATCACATGATGTTCGTGCTCGGGCTGTGCCTGAATCAGACGTGAGAGCATGCTCTCTGCGCCACCCAGCGCAGAAAAGTTTGTAATAACATGCAACACCTTCATGCGCTGCCTCTCCTAAATCAACGCCAGATAGGCCTGTGTAATGGCATCCAAGCCATAGACCTGTTCTGGATGTTGAGCGCGATCTGTCTGGATATCGCCCTGTAAAACCTTAAACAGTGCATCGCTCAGTGCCGCCTGATCCTGATTGGGCACCAAAACACCGTAGCGCCCCTGCTCCAGAATTTCACGTGGCCCACTCGGACAATCAGTCGACACAATATTGAGCTTTAAAGCCAATGCCTGAATCAGTGCACCGGGTAATCCTTCCCATTTTGAGCTCATCACATACACATCAGCCTTGGCCATGTATGCAAATGGATTGGCACGAAAGCCCGGCAGTGCCACATGTTGTTGAAGACCCAGTGTATGAATCAGGCTCTCTAACTCAGCGCGCTGCTCACCTTCGCCCAGAATAAAGAGATGTGCCGGCGTGCGCTGGATCAGCTGAGCAAACGCATGCAGCAACAGCGGATAATTTTTGGCTTCGGTTAATCGCCCAGCCGCCACAATCACAGGTATGCTACGCTCGGGCTGAAACCAAGGCTCTTCAACTGTTGCTTGGGCCAGTTGGTATAGCTCCGGCGTAATCACGGGATCGTAAATCACGTGTGTTTTCGGCAAGGCAGTACCCAAATACTGCTGCATATCGTCGGCTACGCCTTGCGATACCGGAACCAAAACATCACAGCGCTGATACACCCAGCGCATCGCGCTTTGTAGTAGCCACTTTTTTAGGCCAGTACGATGTTTTAAATTCACACTGGCTGTACTGGTTTCGCGGCAAATCAGGCGAGTTTTGAGACCCGATAACTGTTTTGCCCAATACACCATAATATTGGTGTGAGTCATGGTGCTAATCAGCGCATCGGGCTGTACCTGCTTGAGCCATGCCACCAATGGCCGCGTCATGTACTTCACCTGACCACAGGCCAAATCGACCAAATGCACACCAGGAGATAACTCGGCTTTGAGTTTGGATTTTTCGCCTGCAAGATTGACCGCAATGACATAAGTTTCCAGTCCAGCATTGGCAAAACCATTGGCCAGCAATACCGCGGTACGTTCAGCACCGCCGCCGCCCAAAGTCGGAATGATCAAGGCTACTTTTTTCATTGCGGACGTTTCCTATACAGCACAATGTGCGTGAGTAAATACACAGCCGATACCAGATACACCAGCATCAAGGCCCAGCCTAGGCTTTCTATGCCCTTGCCTAAATACACAATCCAGTAGGCACCCGACAAAAAAAACAAGATCAGTGAAATGAGATTGCCAAGCACAAAAATACGCGAAATCCGTAACGATACCACAAGCCTCGACAGCAACACACACGGCACATAAAACGGAATATACAGCAGCAAATACTTTAAAATATAGGCCACCTGTACCGTGCTTTCGGCACTAAAGCGACCACGCTCGAACACCAGCGCGACAATAGGCTCTACAAAAAAATACAGCGGCAACAGCAACAGCGCAAACACCACAAAGCTCAAAGCCGCCAGCTTCAATCCTTCGCGAATTCCGTGGGCAGAGTCTTTTACAATCTGCTCGGCAATATGCGGGAACAACACCGAATTAATGATAATCCCCACCAGCATCAGGCCCGTAGACACCAGTTTGGTGGCATAGTTCAAACTCGCCACCTGCCCATCGCCTAAATACCCCGCCAGATAATTTGAAATGACTGGTAATAAACCCAAAATTGCCGATGAAAACACAATCCAGAAAAAATCTTGAATCAATGGCCGATGCTTATAAAAGAGTGCGCTACGCGGGCGCTGCCACTGAAACGCGATCTGCCGCCGTAAGGTCAGATACTGCCCCGCCAAACGTAGCCCAAAGCCCAAATACCAGCCACAGGTGAGCAACAGTGCCGCAGGAATCTGCTGAATGCTGAGTAGCACAATGGTGCCCAAAGGAATAAATAGCGAAAATAGATTGTTGATCAGGCTTCGTTTTTCGGCATTTAGAATGCTATCAAAATAAGAGGTCAGACCTTGTACCACAATCATAGGCGCAAGCAGCAGGCCTATGGTGATGATTTGCTGATTTTTTTCGGGTGTGGCATGCAAAAAAAATGGCTGTAACAACGCGCTATATGCCACACACACCCCACTGAGCAGCACTAAAAACAGCAGGTTCAGCCCCATCATTTCGGAGAAAAATAGCGCTTGTGCCTGCTCAGCCTTGGCCTGCAAATAGGCAGGCATAATAGTGGCATTGATGGATGAGCCGTATAAACTGACCAGATACAGCGGAACGCTTAAGGCCAGATAAAACACGTCAATCTGACTGGATACCCCAAAGTGATAGGCCACCAGCATTTCTTTGACAAAGCCTAATGCACTAACAGCCAGACCAATTAAGAGTACCAGTGCAGACGACGACAGAAGCTTTTTATACATTGAAATCAGGTTAAATCCCGCACATACCACTGCATGGCCTGTTCAATACCCTGTGCAAATTTATGTGTAGGTACATAACCCAGTAAGTGACTAATTTTGGAGATATCCGCTTGAGAGTGTCTTACATCTCCTGCACGGAACTCCCGATGTACCGCATCCTTTGCGTATTGCACCTGATTATTCGCAAGTGCATTACGAATTGCCTCAAACAACTGATTGAGTGTGGTACGGTCACCGACTGCCACGTTGTACACCTGATTCTTGGCCGCTTCTGATGAGGTGGTTGCAGCCAACAGATTGGCTTGTACCGTATTTTCAATAAAGCAGAAATCGCGACTGGTTTCGCCATCACCGTTGATAAACACATCTTGGCCCTGAATCATGGCTGCAGTCCATTTTGGAATAACCGCCGCATAGGCACCATTCGGATCTTGGCGCTGACCAAAGACGTTAAAATAACGCAGGCCGATACACTCAAAGCCATAACTACGTGCAAAGACATCGGCATAGATTTCATTGACATACTTGGTAACCGCATAGGGTGAAAGCGGCTTGCCAATATTGTCTTCAACTTTAGGTAATGCGGGGTGATCACCGTAGGTAGAGCTACTGGCAGCATAGGTAAAGCTTTTCACCTGCGCATCTCGAGCCGCGACCAACATATTTAAAAAGCCGCCAATATTGACACTATTGGTGGTAATCGGGTCGTCTAATGAACGTGGTACAGAACCGAGTGCAGCCTGATGCAACACATAATCGACGCCCGCACATGCCGCATGACAGGTGTGCAGATCGCAAATATCACCTTCAATAAAACGAAAATTGGCCCATTGTTCAGCGCTGACCAAGCCTTGAACTTCATCTAAATTGTGCTGATGCCCTGTGGCAAAGTTATCTAGCCCCACCACACGCTGATTTAATTTCAGCAAGGTTTCGAGCAGATTTGAACCAATAAAACCTGCAACCCCTGTCACCAACCATGTGCTGGGTGTCGCTTTGAGCGACGTACACAGATCTTGATAAGCCGTCATGATGATCTCTCCACTTAACCGCACTACAACTTACAAACGGATATCCGACTGCGCGTGATCCAGTACATATTTTAAATCGTAGACCACATGATTGGCGCGTCCTAATGCATGAATTGCTTCACTGCCCATCGCTTTAAACTGATCATGGGCGACCGCTAAAATAATGGCATCGTAACGACCTTGCTCAGGCTGGGCCACCAGATCAATCGCGTATTCATGACGCGTTTCTTCAGCATCTGCCCACGGGTCGTAAATATCGACCTGCATATTGAAGTCTTTTAGTTCTGTCACGATATCGACAATTTTGGTATTACGAATATCGGGACAGTTTTCTTTAAAGGTCAGGCCCAAAATCAGTACCTTGGCATCTTCAATCTGGATGCGCTTTTTATTCATGGTTTTGATGAGCTGATTGGCCACATACATGCTCATATTGTCGTTTAAACGACGGCCTGCCAGTATAATTTCAGGGTGATACCCAATGGCCTGTGCCTTGTGGGTCAGGTAATACGGATCGACCCCGATACAGTGACCCCCAACCAAGCCCGGACGAAACGGTAAAAAGTTCCATTTGGTGCCTGCGGCTTTGAGTACTGCTTCGGTGTCGATGCCCATTTTATTAAAAATAATCGCCAATTCATTAATCAGGGCAATATTGACATCACGCTGGGTGTTTTCAATAACCTTGGCTGCCTCAGCCACCTTGATACTTGGTGCCTTATGGGTGCCAGCTTCAATAATCAATTGATACACCGCATCGACGTAATCTGCAATTTCAGGGGTAGAACCCGCCGTGATTTTTAAAATATTAGTCACACGGTGCGCCTTATCGCCAGGATTAATACGCTCGGGGCTATAACCCGCAAAAAAATCCTGATTAAAGCTTAAACCCGACACTTGCTCTAAAATCGGCACGCAGACCTCTTCGGTTGCGCCCGGAAATACCGTCGACTCATACACCACCACATCGCCTTTTTTAAGTGCGCGACCAATGGTTTGTGACGCTTTGATGAGCGGTGTAAGGTCAGGCTGTTTAAACTGGTCAATTGGGGTAGGTACAGTCACAATAAAGAAATTGCAATCTTGCAAATCTGAGACATCGCACGAATAGTGCAAATGCTTGGCCTGTTGCAGCTCGTCTGCACTGACCTCAAGCGTATGGTCTTGCCCCTGCTGTAGCTCGCTGATGCGTTTTTGATAGATATCAAACCCGACGACAGCAACATGCTTGCCAAACTCGACGGCCAGCGGTAAGCCCACATAGCCCAAACCAATGATAGCAATACGAAGATTTTGAAGATCTAGAGGCATGCAAGACGACATAAACGTTGATTATTCTGTGAATAGATGCAGTTATTCTACAACATTCTCCATATCGGAATGTGTCATTTTTTTCGTTATACTTTTATTAGAGATTTTTAATAATAACAAGAAATATAAAGCAGAATTTACAATTGCGAAGCAAAGCACTTTTTTGTAAATCTACGTAAATTTAATCACAATTAACACAAAAATATTTTTAAAAATTAATATCTTAACAATGTTGATATATGTAAAATATAAATCAATAAAGTATAGGATTGCTTTATGATTATAGAGGGTTTCGCATTGAAAGCTGAATTTGAGTTTTTGGTAAAATTGACACAGTCCAATTCTCTGGATGTGAGATTAGCTGCAATCGGTGCGATAGCCAAAACCACCGAGCATAAAGCATTTGTAATTAGTACCTTATCTAACATCATCAAATTTGGTAGTGCACAAGAAAAATGTGCAGCAATTCAGGCACTCGGTGAACTAGGAAGCCAAGATGCGATACGCATTTTGGTGGATGAAATACAAACCCCAAATAACCACTCTATTAAAAAATTAGCTATAACTGCTTTGGGTGAGGCGATAAAAAAGATGGAGTTAAATGAATTACAAGAGGACAAAACAAGCCATGAACAGAAACTAAGATTAAGAGTTATGTGAAAATCTGAATCGGCATTTATTCTAACACCACACAAGTAAATAGATGCATTACTTCTAAAGCTTATCAAAAGGTCGAAATACATAATCTATAGAATAGACTATTCATACATTAAGGTATCACACAATTTTTTGCTAGTTAGCGTTTATTTTTCTAGCTTCTCGATTCAAATTTTTAAGTTTAAAAATTCTTATACTTTAATTTTTTTCCTTTTATGATTAGCAACAAAATCAAACAAGCACTTGTAAAGTTAGAGTTCACTCATTAAAGTTTGCAAGTACAAATGATATAAACATTTAACTTTGTGTTTTGTCATTAGAACTATTTTTACCAATAAATAACACTTCTAAAACCAGTTAAGGTTATCTATGAATTTTTCTACTATTGCCTCAATCGTAATTTACAAACATAGTTACGAAGAGCTTAAACCTACTTTAGATTCTTTACTCAATACATCTTCCATAGAAAAAATTATTCTTGTAGATAATGATACAAGTAACTGGGCAAATTCGTTTAAGCACGATAAGGTTATCTACCTGAAATCTGAAGGAAACTTTGGATTTGGTTATGGGCACAATTTAGCGATTAAAAAATATGCACCTCAGAGTCAATATTTTCTCATTTGTAATCCTGATATTGCATTTGAAGAATCAGAATTTGATAAGCTTTTGAAATACGCCTCTGAAACACAAGCTGGACTATATTTACCAAAAATTTTTAAAGGTAACGGTATCGATCAATATGGTGCCAGATTATTACCTACTCCATTTAACCTTTTTGCACGGCGCTTTTCACCAGCTTGGGGTGAGAAATTAGACCAAAATTATCTCCTTAAACAATACACTATCGAAAAGCCAATTTTTGCTCCAAATCTAATTGGTTGCTTTATGCTTTTTAACAGTCAAAAACTCCTAGAGCTTGAAGGATTTGACGAGCGCTTCTTTATGTATATGGAAGATGTTGATCTTTCTAGAAGATGTTATGAAAAGTATGGAGCTGTGTACTATCCACTTGCACATGTAATACACTTACATGAACAAGGGTCTTATAAAAACAAAACACTCTTAAAAGCACACCTTAAAAGTGCCTATCAATATTTTAACAAGTGGGGCTGGCTGATTGATACTAAAAGAGATCAAATCAATGAAGAGTGTTTGAAACAGTTTCACTAAAAAATAGAACTATCAGTTATTAAACTCGATAGTTCTTACTCTGTTTCAATCCATCTCTGATCGCTTTTATATAATATTTTATATAATCAGCTTTATTATTTTTAGTTAATAATAGTAAAATCTGAATACCAAAATTTGTTATCATTAGTTTTATTACCAATATTTTTGGTACATAAGGCATTTTCCACATGAAAAACAAATTCCTGATGCGGTAATAACGTCTAAAACCAGAATGAACAGGTATATTAAAATTTGCAATTTTTAAAGTATCATCTCCAATACTATGTTTCATAATTGCTTTTTCTGACATAAATAATTTATAACCTTTACTTAATGCTCTAAAGCACCACTCAGTATCAACAAAATCAATAAAAAACTCATCACGCATTAATCCTATATCTCTTAAAGCATTAATAGAAACTAAAGTTCCAGAAGAAATCAAAAAACTAACTTCCATAGGACTCTTAATATTTTCAACTGAAACTTTATCAATCAAACCATTTTTATTAAATTTTAAAGCTGGAAAATAGAACCCCTTTTTTTCATCAATAAAACGAGGACCAATCGCAGCTACATTATGTGAAAGTGATAAATTAGAAAATTCAAAAAGTAAATTACTAATTAAGCTATTATTAATAAAACTATCTTGATCAAAGAAAATTATATAATCAAATTTATTTTCATAAGCATAATTAATTGCTATATTTTGTCCATAAGCAATTCCTAAATTATTACTCAAAGAAATAAATTTGATTTCACTATGACCTGATATTACTTCCTTAAATTCAAGCTGATTATCGGAGAAATTATCCACAATTATTATTCTATAATCATAGTTTTTCAAGCTTTCAACAATATTTAAAACTTTATGAATTAAAGGATTAAAAGTAACAATTGATACCAATATCATAATAAGCTACCTAGTCATTGAAAAAAATATCAATCTTATTCAGATCTTGATTACAGTTAAATTTTCTTGCAAAGAGCATTTTAGATTCTTTTATTTTATCAAAATCACTCTCGTCTAAAGTTCTTGGATAGTCAGGACCAGAATACCAGTCAATATATCGTAGAGCCATTATACCATCATCATCATGAAAACTTATATTCTTTATAAAATAAGAGTTAAAAATTATTGTTTGAAAGAAAATCTCATCAGCACAAAATGAATTTTTAAAAAAATTATAATAATTTTTATTATTTTCGAGATATGAAAAAATATAGTTAACTGCATCATCTGTAATAGTAAACCAACATGAACCCTTATATAGTTTTGGAAAGTTATGTAATTTCTTCTTATTAAACAATCGATTATATTTATTGTAAATTTTACAAATGATATTTACAAAAAGAGATCTGTCTTTTTTGTACATAATATTCAAATGATTAATATTTATTCTATTATAATAATTTTCACAATTCTTCTCCGCACCTATAAATTGAATTTTTTTTAAATAACATTCATTTAAGAAGTTAATAATATCTTGATTTTTCCACAAAACAATATCATCTCCAGAAATTAATGAAATATATTTAAAATTATATTTTCTAGCCTGTCTTAGCAAACATAACATAACATCTATTTGCGAAATACTTCCCCATCTAACATCTATTCTATCTTCAATAAATAAAACATTTTTCAAATTGATAAATATTTTTTTTATTTCTAAGAAATCTTTATCATTAAGTTTTTTATCAACATGAATTAATATAAGATTTTTTTCATGTCTTGCTAGATTCTTAACTGTATAAATTAAAGGATTTGTTAATTTATGACAAATAACTGCATATATATAATACATATTTAAAATTATCTCAAATCAATTTTAAAGTCTTCAAGAATCTTTCTCTTAACATGTTCAGGGTCATATTTACTTTTTCCATTTCCTTGATCCACCCAAACAGAATGTCCAGACCCACCATCAGCATGCAAAAATAATTCTTTCTTTTTCTCAATGGTTGAAATATCTTCAAAATCATAATTTTCCTTGATTACTAAATTAAACCAGTAAGCAGCTACATCGCCATGATTGTCATATCCACCAAATAGAACCTGATATTTTTCCTCAATAATCTTTACTTTTGGCAAAGAAACAAAACAGCACCATTCATTAATACGACAAGGCCATCTATGTCCAGATGAATGAATGTCTATATCAGGCCAACTTTTTGAGGGTCTATACCCCATCATTATTTTATCTGGAGAGCAACCTAATTTATTATATTCACATCTCCAACATTGTCCTAGATCACCAATAATTGCCAAATTATCATTAGCCTCAAACCTTTCCAATACATCTTTAACAATATCCTTATGAAAAACAATATCATCATGGATAATCATTAAAAAATTTTTTTTACTATTACTTATGCCCCATTGGTATCTAGAATTTTCTCTCAGTAAACTAAAACCAGTTCCTCTATACTTAGATCTTAAAGAGAATATAAATCTTTTAACTAGTGTAAGATAATTTGGATAAAGCCCCGAAACTGGCGTAAACCACCATCCTCCTCTTTGTGTATTTGCTCTTAAATTTATCTTCCATGGTTTTAAGGCTTCAATAAATTTATCAGATGTATAAAAATTTAATACATCAGTATCAAAACTATCATCCTGAATCCATATTTCATCAATCATAGATTCTGAAACTTTTTTTAAGCTCAAAAGAGTGTATAGCAAAAGTTCTGGTTTTTTGTAGGATTGAATAGCAACATCAACTTTCATTTAACATCTCCTTTCCATTAAAACCTTATTTACTTAAATAGTACTTATTTTTCTTGATGGTTTAACAACCATCATCAAAATCATAAATAAAAATAAATTCCCATATTCGTAACCATAGGTCTGAAATAGAACATTCAAAAAATAAGCAACTAGTAAATATATTCTAGAAGAGTTTTTATTAGATTTATAGATTAGATAAAGAAATAAATTAAAAAAAATGAAATGAAAAAAACCATATAGACCGATCTGATTCATAAAAAACATATGAAAATTTCCAACTTCACTTATTTTTTGTACAAACTGATTAAGTCCATTAAATCCTAAACCAAGAAAAAAATATTGATCAACTGTTGAAAAGAAGTATTTCCATAAATAAAGTCTTTCACTAGCTCCATCATTACTATTATTTAAATTTATAAAATTTGAAAAAAACCATAATGCAGTACTAAAGCTTAATGTTATAAAAATAAATTTTGTATACTTACCTCCATATCTAAACATATAGATACTCAAAATAACAAAATATGCTAGTATTGCTTGCCTAGACAAAAAAGATAAAATTGTTACAAAGAATAATAAAAACTCAGCACTACTAACTCTTTTTTTCAAAGTGTCAGATAAATATATAAAAAAAGAAAAAATTGCAACAATAAACATTGCAGTGATATTTTTTGTTAAAAAAAATAAACTTATAGGTTCAGCAGCATTGTATAAATCTGAACTATTTAAGTCACCCATTCTTAGCAATGAATATAAAGATGATAAATTATCAAAACCTGAACTTTTATATGCATAAAGAACCATAACCAACCATAAGAAAACCATATAAATAATTATTTTTCTTGATCTTTCATTGATAATCATACAATTGTAAGCTACAACTACAATACTAATTAAATTAATGAACATTTTTGAAATCATATCGTACAACATAATTGTAGAATTTATTTCAACAAAAAAAGCAATGAAACAACTCAAAAAAAGAAACATCAGTATAAGAAAAAGATTCTTATCATGTTTTCTTTCTAACAGCATAATAATTAGCAAGCTAAACTGTGGAATAAGATAGAGAATATGATTCAAAAAAACTAAAGGATACAAAAAAAGACTAAGCAAAAAAAGATCTTGTTTGAAATTATTTAAGCTAATCATTTAAGAACCTTACAAAAAATTAAAGTTTTTGACATTGTTAATATTAACATTAATTTTTAGAAAAAAATAGGTTAGCCAATAACATCATTTCTTTTGAAAAAAGTATATAGATAATACAAAAAGAAAAGTGTCAAAACAAATTCAGTAATAGCTATAGAAAGTAATAAACCTTTCAATTCGAAAGTTTTTATTAAAGGAACTACTAGTATTAAATGAATCATTAAACCAATTGCATATATCCTTTTTAAAATAAAACTCTCTCCTAATGGAACAATAAGCAAATTAACTAAAACAATAGCTATTGAAATAATAAATTGAATTACAATCATTATACTAATTAAATTTATAATATCATATTCACTACCAAATAAAATATTATAAACATAGCTACCTAGCACTACATTTAATAAGAGAGATATAAAACATAAACCTGTAAAAAATAAAACTATTCTTTTAGCTTTAATAATTAGTAAATCATATTTCTTTTCAACAGATAAAGAGCACATTTGAGCATAGAATGCTTGTGATATTGGGTAAAAAGTCTGTTTCAACACTCCAACTATTTTTTCTGCAGTATAATACAAACCTAATGCAGCATCTCCTAAAAAAAACTTTATCAATAATGGATTAACATAGGTATGGCCTAAAGTAAATGCAAAGCCTATGAAAGTATGATATCCCTCTATATACATTCTTTTTATTTCAAAAAAATTTACAGAATTCAAAACAATATTTACTTTCAGAAAATACTTTATATACATAATACTTAATATTGCTATTAATCCACTGAATACAATCTGAATATAAATAGCGCTAATAATATCAGTATAATTTTTTACAAAATAAATAATAGCAATGATTGAGAGTATTCTACTTACTAGACTAAATACTGCTAGTATAGAGTTTTTTGTAAAAGCTTGAAAAATCCAACCAGGAGTAAATACGCTAGTTATTGATCCTACAACAGCTAGTATTAAAATATACAAATCTTGTGTCTGGTTATTCGAAAAATAAAAATAAATTATTGAAATTAAAGTTAATAAAAACCAAATTATTATTCTACATATTTGAACATTACTATAAACACTATCTATGATTAATTTATTACTTAGATTTACACTTACCAATCTAGCAGCAGACAATGTAAATCCAAAATCAATTAAAAAACATGCTAAAGTGTTTATAGTTTGAAAATAAGCAATTTTTCCTAACCCAGATACACCTAATATATTTGCGATATAAGCGAAAGATATTAATGGTATAACTAAATTTGCTACTTGAATCATATATAGAGAAATAATTTCTCTTTTTTGGCTTATATTCAAACTATTACACACCTCATTAATGATAAATATTATTTATTTAGATTCTTAATAATCTTGAGCAACTTATCATCAAAAACATTATCAGGCTCTAATATATTGCCCTCTGCCCACTCATTCCAAGATTTAACAATAATTAGATCATTATTTGGATTATAATTAATGGCATTCCCTACATGATTCTCAAAAGAATTCAAATCAAAATTTTTATGGAATATCCCTCTTTTTTTATGTCTAATTGTAGTATCCCAGCCGGTCAAAATGAAAGGAATATTTTTTTTATCTTTAGTTTTAGATTTAAAAAGATGATCAAATCTATCTTTAAAATCAAATACAACTGGACCAAATATTGTGAGCTTCTTAAACCTAACAATATTATTTATTATTTTTTCAAACAAGTTATTAGGCATATTTATTATATTAGAATTAAAATATGCATCAAAATAATTAGTATATTTACTTTCTGAACTAGTATGCTCAGCCACAAAATAAATACCTTCAAGATTATTCTCTTTTGCCAAAGATAACCATGTATTTATAAAAACATCTAAATCAGGTATTTGAGACGGGTTGAAAATTGTTACTACAGGTTTATCATCTATTTTGATATAGTTATTCTTTTTAAAATGAGGCAATAAATAATTAAAAAAGTTTACGTAATCTTTTTCACCTAGATATTTTTGCTCTTTAAGTAGTATACCTTTGGACTTATTATACCAGCTATGGTTAGCCCATGCGATACAGTAATTCACATTTTCATTTTTTTTTAGTATTTCCAATGGTTTTTCTAAAATTTTTTCTCCATTACCAAACCAATATGTCCACAGACAAAAACCATAGATTCCATTTTTTTGGGCCAATTCGAATTGTTTATCATAAATATCTTCATCTTCAACTAAATTATAATACCCGAGAGTAGTTGGCTTTCTGATTCTTTGACCACGTACATACTGCTTAGCACTTTTCACTAAACGCCACTCAGTAAATCCCTCTCCCCACCATAGATTATTCTCTTTAATCTCATGAAATTGAGGTAAATAATATGCGATAAGTTTCTTCAAGATTATAACTCCATCATTAAATTTGATTTATCTATATTTTTTAATTTTGGCGCTAAACTATCTTTATCAGTTAATTTTAGTATTGAACTATCTTTGATAGGCCATTGAATATTTATATCGGGATCATTCCATACAATACTTCTTTCACATTCTTTAGAGTAGTAATTCGTGGTCTTATATAAAAACTGAGTATTATCTTCGAGTGCTATAAAGCCATGTGCAAAACCAGCAGGAATCCAAAACTGTTTGTGGTTTTCACCTGTAAGCTCGAGCCCTACCCACTCCCCAAATGTTGGTGAGTTTTCACGAATATCTACTGCCACATCCCACGCTCGGCCCTGTACCACACGTACCAGTTTACCTTGCGCATGCGGATTAAGCTGATAATGCAAACCGCGCAATACGCCTTTTTGTGAAAACGAGTGATTATCTTGTACAAATTGTGGCACATCTAAATCACGCTCAGTAAGCGCCTGCTCAAAGTTTTTTTGGTTAAAACTTTCCATAAACCAGCCACGGTCATCACCAAATACACGCGGCTCTAAAATGAGTAAGCCATTGATTTTAGTTTCAATAATATTCATTATAATGACGTCCAATATACCTTCATATAAGAGGCATCATGTAGATATACATAATGCCTCGATTACACTTATTTTGAATGTTCTTGATGCAATTTTAACAAGTACTGACCATATCCAGTTTTCTTAAAAAATTCACCACGTGCTTTAAGCTGGTTTAAATCGATCCAGCCATTATTAAAAGAAATCTCTTCTAAACTGGCAACTTTTAAACCCTGACGATGCTCAATGGTTTGTACAAACTGACTTGCTTCAATCAGTGAATCATGTGTACCCGTATCTAGCCATGCAAAACCTCGGCCAAGTACTTCTACATTTAGCGCTTGTTGCTGTAAATAAATATTATTTACATCGGTAATTTCAAGCTCTCCACGATGTGATGGTTTAATATTTTTGGCAATTTCAACCACCGAATTGTCGTAAAAATACAAACCCGTCACTGCATAATTCGATTTTGGCTGCTCTGGTTTTTCTTCGATACTCAAAGCTTTACCCGATGCATCAAAGTCGACCACACCAAAACGCTCTGGATCATTTACATAATAGCCAAATACTGTCGCACCATTATTTTGAGCAGCAGCACGCTTTAACTGCTCACTAAAATGTTGACCATAGAAAATATTATCACCCAAAATTAGGGTGACATTATCTTGACCAATAAATTCTTCGCCCAAAATAAATGCTTGAGCAAGCCCGTCAGGAGACGGTTGAACTTTGTAAGAGAGTTTGATTCCAAGTTCTTCCCCCGTACCTAAAAGTTTTTCAAAATTTGGTAAGTCTTCTGGGGTAGATATAATTAAAATTTCACTAATCCCTGCCAGCATAAGTACAGACAGTGGATAATAAATCATGGGTTTGTCATAAATTGGGAGTAGCTGTTTTGATGTACCCATGGTAATTGGATACAAGCGTGTGCCAGAGCCGCCCGCTAAAATAATCCCTTTACGGTTTGTTTGAGTCATGGAAGAAGCTCCTCTAATACTTGTGTTACACCTTGCTGCCAGTGAGGAAGATGCAATTTAAAATTTTGTTCTAGCTTGTTGGTGTTTAAACGTGAATTAAGCGGGCGTTTTGCCGGTGTTGGGTATGCCGATGTTTCAATGGGATTTACTTTATTTAAAGCTAAAACTTGCCCTGTATGTCGTGCATGTGCAAAAACAAATTGAGCGTAATCATGCCATGTAGTTTCACCTTTTGGCGCCAAATGATAATGACCATACAGATTTTGTTTTTCAATTTCAGATTGTAAGGTGTAATAGCGAATCGCTTGAGCCGTAACATCAGCAATCAGTGCTGCGCCTGTAGGCACCCCAACCTGATCATGAATGATACTCAGCTCTTCTTTGGTCTGAGCCAGTTTGAGCATGGTTTTTATAAAGTTATTGCCTCGTGCGGCATATACCCAGCAGGTACGAAAGTTTAAAAACCGAACATTGCTCTCTTCAAGTGCTAACTCGCCTTCACGTTTGGTGAGGCCATAGTAATTCACTGGTGCGGTTTGATCATCTTCATTCCATGGAGCAATACCATCCCCACTAAAAACATAGTCAGTCGAGTAATGAATCAACAGTGCATCATGCTTTTTACACTCACTAGCCAAATGCTTCACTGCTTGCGCATTGATAAGCTGTGCCTGTTGCTGATCAGATTCGGCTTTATCAACCGCAGTATATGCGGTGGCGTTCACGACGATATCTGGATTAACATTCTCAAACACATCAGAAATGGCAGCGAAGTCTGCAACATTGCCACTGAAGCCCTCAGATGAAATATTTCGATCAAGTGCAACCACTTCGCCAAGCGGTTGGAGTGCGCGTTGCAACTCCCACCCAACTTGACCATTTTTTCCAAGCAACAGTATTTTCATAGTTTCACGCAACTTAATTCATTTTTTCGGTGGTTGTGTACTGTTGCTGAATCCAGTTTTGGTACTCACCACTTTGAATATGCTGTACCCACTCTTGATTGTTTAAGTACCACTGCACTGTTTTTCTAAGGCCTGTCTCAAAGCTTTCTTGCGGCACCCAGCCTAAATCTTGCTGGATTTTACTTGCATCAATCGCATAGCGCAAATCATGTCCCGGACGATCTGTCACATAAGTGATCAGGTCCTGATAAAGTGCTAAACCTTCAGGTTTGTTTGGAGCAAGCTCTTCTAAAAGTTCGCAAATTGCTTTTACCACATCAATATTTTTTTGCTCGTTGTGACCGCCAATGTTGTAAGTTTCACCCACTGCTGCTTCTGTGACTACTTTATACAGTGCGCGGGCATGATCTTCTACATACAACCAGTCACGAATTTGTGTACCATTTCCATATACAGGTAGTGGCTTACCCGCCAGTGCATTTAAAATCACCAGCGGAATGAGTTTTTCAGGGAAATGGAACGGCCCATAATTGTTTGAACAATTGGTGAGTACAACCGGTAAGCCGTACGTTCGGTACCATGCTCTAACCAAGTGATCCGAACTGGCTTTACTGGCAGAGTAAGGTGAACTTGGAGCATAAGGTGTTGTTTCTAAAAATAGATCTTCTGTACCTTCTAAATCACCATACACTTCATCTGTTGAAATATGATGAAATCGAAATGCTTGTTTTTTATTTTGATCTAGTTGATTCCAGTAATGGCGTGCTGCCTCAAGTAGTTGGTAGGTACCAATAATATTGGTTTCAATAAACGCCGCAGGGCCAGTAATTGAACGGTCGACATGCGATTCAGCAGCTAAATGCATCACAGCATCGGGTTGGAAATTTTCAAATAATTCATCTAAAGCAGCACGATCACAAATATCAGTTTGAGAAAATGTGTATCGCGGATTTTTAGCAATACGTGCTAAAGATTCTAAATTTCCTGCATAGGTGAGTTTATCGACATTTAATACTTCGTTTTCTGTATTTTCAATAACATGACGAACAACGGCTGAACCAATGAAACCCGCGCCACCTGTAATTAATATTTTCATATATTTCCTGTAATACGACTTAAATGCTTGATCTATCAGTTGGTTGATTCATCTTATGGAAGAAATCGTCTTTATCTATGTTTAAAATAGAATACGTTTATGACATATTTGATAAAAACCGTTATCTGGCCTTTATCTCCTTAAAAAATTTAATTTACAACCCAAATTCATATTTAACTTAGTCGCAAATAATAGCTTCGATTTCAAGGTTTTTAAATAGAAAACTTCATGCATTTAAAGTAATTTTCTCAAACACGAACACTATGGTTGTAAAAAATTAAAAAACGATGAGAGAACATCATTTTGCCAATGGTGAAGGCTTTTTCGTTCAGACTCATTTTTTCGCTAAACATACAAACTTAAGTTGAAAACGCTATAACTCTCATAAATTATGGTCTAGAATGTCGCGTTATAACGACATTTTAAAATATCACGCTAAAGCTTACAATCTAAGGGTTTCAATGTGAAGTATAAAAGCACTTTACTTTTTTTATCGTCCTGTTTTATAGGTTTATCAGGTTGTGCCGTTACTTCAGGTTTGCAAACACACGACATACCTGAACAAGGCACTTATGTAACCGATCAGGGCGCTCAGGTTTCAATTGTACAGCTCAACCAAACCAATTTGCCTAAACTACAGCCCGCTGAAAATATTCGCTATCAATCGGATATTGCAGCTTTATTCAGAGCATCACACCAGTTATACCGTTTAAGGGCAGGTGATGTTTTATCTATACAGCTTTGGGCCTATCCTGAAATTACACCTCCTCTTCAAGATGGAAATAACATTAAAGGCATTGGTTACCCTATTGATAGTAATGGGAATATCTACTTACCCTTAATTGGAAAAGTACAAGCACAGGGTAAAAGTGTTTCCGAGCTGACTCAGCACCTCCGCTCCAGATTTGCTCAGTACTTAAAAGCGCCAGATGTCGTGGTTCGTGTACTCTCTTATGAAGGTAGCCGTTACTTTGTAAATGGCCAAGTCATGAAAAGCGGACAATATACCTTAAATGATCAGCCAATCAGTATTTACACGGCGCTCAGTATGGCCGGTGGCGTAAATACCGAAACAGGTGACAATACCTCTATTCAGCTCATTCGAAATGGTAAAACCTTCGATTTAAATGCAATAAGCCTAGAAAAACAGGGTTATTCTTTACACAATTTATTGATTCAACCCAACGATACGATTTTTGTAAATACCAAACAAAATCAGAAACTTTACGTGATGGGTGAGTCGAACAAAAGTCAAGCACTTGCTTTACGCGATCAGGGCATGACTTTAAGTGATGTACTGGGTGAAAGCGAAGGGATTAACCCATATTCGGCTAGTGCTGCCCGAATTTACGTGATGCGTACGAACTTACAAGATCGTACATCAAAGCTGTATCATTTAGATTTGTCTAACCTCGGCAACTTGGCTTTGGCCAATCAGTTCCAGATGCAAAAAAATGACATTGTATATATCGATGCAACGGGCCTGACTCGCTGGCAACGTGTGATTGGGCAAATCGTTCCATTCGCAAGCGCAATTTATTCATTTAAGATTCTTGGAAATAACTAAAATGCAAATCCAAAATGTTTTGGTCATTTGTGTGGGTAATATTTGCCGCAGCCCGATGGCCGAATATCTGCTAAAACAAAAGCATCCTGAGTTACATATAGAATCGGCCGGTATTTCTGGTTTGACTGGCCATAGTGCAGATGATAAAGCCATTAAATGTATGGATGCCTTAAATATTGATATGCGCAACCATGTGGCACGTAAGTTGAATGCAGAGATGATCAAGAAAGCCGATCTTGTGCTAGTCATGAGCAATAATCAGCAAAAGCACATTGAGCAGACTTGGCCATTTGCCAAAGGCAAAACCTTTCGACTTGGGCATTGGCAAGGGCAGAATGTACCCGACCCATACCAGCATGATCAGGCCTTTTTTGACCAAACTTGTATCAACATTCAGTCGTATGTCGCGGACTGGGCATCACATCTATAATTTGAAGAAGTAACATCGACACTATGAGCCAAAATTCAAATACCAATGAAGACACAATCGATTTAAAAGAGTTGCTCTTCTCCTTAATTGCACAATGGAAACTGATTGCCGTCTGCACCTTATTCTGTCTTATTTGCGCCCTTCTTTATCTGCGGGTTTCTCCAAGTATTTATGCAACCGATGCCATGATACAAGTTGAAGACAGTAAAAGCGCTGCATCTCAAGCACTTTTAGGCGAGCTTGGAAACATCGCTGGTGGTGCAGGTCAAAAATCCGCAGCAGACGCTGAGATTGAAATTTTAAACTCTCGACTGGTTTTAGGTAATGTCATTCAAAATTTAAATTTAAATATTCAAATAACAGATACCCAAGATACACTTCTTCACCGACTGTTTAATCGTGATAATACTCAAATCGATTACTCACACAAAGGCGTAGAATATAAAGATCCAACTCATGCTTTCTTTATTCAACGTTTAGATGTACCTGAGTACTATCTTGATAAACCCTTAAACTTAGAATTTAAACCTCAAACGCAGCAATTTAGTTTGAGCTATAAGGATATGCCTGTTTTTGAAGGCACGTTAAACAAAGAGAATATTCTTAAAGATGCTAAAGGCACATGGCAGGTACGAATCGACAGTCAAGTACCATTTAATCGTACTTTTATACTTCGTCGTTTATCTGTCCCGACAGCAGTGAAAGAACTCACTCAAAACTACGCAGTGGCTGAAAAAGGCAAACTCACTGGTGTGGTGGGGCTCACTTACCAAGGCCAAGATCCTGTTCATATTACGCAAGTACTGAATAATATTTTAACAGTCTATCACGCGCAAAATATCGAGCGTAAGTCTTTAGAGGCACAACAAACGCTAAGCTTTCTAGACAAACAATTGCCAGAACTTAAAAAGCAGCTTGAAGAGTCTGAGCTTAAGTTTAATAAATTCCGTGAACAATACAATACAGTTGATGTCACACAGGAATCTGAACTGTTCTTGAAGCAAAATATTGCACTCGAAACTACAAAAATCGAGCTCAAACAAAAACAAGCCGAACTCGCAGCAAAATATACCAGTGATCATCCACTTATGGCTGAAATCAATGCTCAGCTCGATGCTGTGAATAAAAAGTCTGCCGAGTTAAATGCCACGATTAAAAGACTACCAGAGTTACAGCGCCAGTATCTGCAATATTATCGTGATGTAAAGGTCAATACGGAACTCTATACCAATTTACTCAATAACTATCAGCAGCTTAAAGTTGCGAATGCAGGTGAGATTGGCAATGTACGAGTGATCGATACCGCGATCGAGCCTGTCAGTCCCATAAAACCTAGAAAGCTGATTATATTAGCTTTCTCTATTTTGGCCGGTGGCTTCATTGGCATTTTAATTGCACTGATGCGTAAAATGCTCCGTACAGGCATTAAAGACTCTGCACAAATCGAAAATGAACTCGACCTGCCTGTGTATGCAACGGTACCCCGCTCGCCTATTCAGGAAAGTCGAATCAAATTGCTTAAAAAGAATAAAAGTATTCCAATTTTATCGATTAAAAACAGCGACGATATTGCCATTGAAAGTTTGCGTAGTATGCGTACCACTATTCATTTTGCTTTGGCAAATGCAAAAAATAATTTGATTATGATTGCAGGCCCAGCGCCTGAGGTAGGTAAGTCGTTTGTTTCGGTGAACTTGGCGGCGATATTGGCACAGAGCAATAAACGCGTGCTGTTGATTGATGCAGACTTACGCCGTGGATACCTAAACAAATACTTTAATGTCGAGATTAAACCTGGCTTATCGGAATATTTAAGTGATCAGGCCAGCTTTGATTCAATTGTTCATCATTCTGAAGTGGCTGGCTTAGATATGATCACCCGAGGCAAAAGCCCTGCGAATCCGTCTGAAATGCTCGGCTCTGCTAAATTTAAAGCTTTTCTTGATGAAATCATGCCGCTTTATGATCATATCTTGATTGATACGCCGCCAGTACTTGCTGTAACCGATGGTATTATCATTTCACAATATGCAGGGGTAAACCTGATCATTGCGCGTCATAATAAAACGCAAATGAAGGAACTTGAATTGACCGTGAGCCGTTTCGAACAAGCAGGTATTAAAGTCAATGGCTTTATTTTAAATGATATCGAGAAGTCGAGTGGCGGCTATGGATACAACTATGCCTATAGCTATACCGCGGCAAAAGATGATTGATCATCTAATCTAATAAACTCAAAAAAGCCGAATCACATGATTCGGCTTTTTCGTTTAAACAACGCAAACAGTATAAAAATCCACTCGTTTTTTTTTACAAACATTATATGCTAAACAGATGCATGCTAAGATCACATGTATTTTTAACATGATCAAATAAACATCTTTTTTGGAACATTGTATGAGTAAAGCCTTACCCGTTGCTGTCGCTATCATTTTAGGCGGTGCTGCACTTATTCCTGTTTATTACGCGACTCAGCATCCTGCAACAAATGTAGGCAGCAAGGCTGACCAAAATGCGTCTCCGGTGCAAAAAATCAGCTATGCGCTCGGTTATGAAGTTGCCAACCAAACACCTGCAGAGCTTGATGTTAATGCATTTGTACAAGGTATTCGTGATGGTCATGCTCATACACCTGCAGCCTACACACAAGAGCAGCTTCAAGCCGCCTATACTGCTTATCAGCAAGAAGCGCAGCAAAAAGAGCTTGAGCACGCCAAGAAGTCTGAATCGAGTAACAATGACTTCTTAGCCGAAAATGCCAAAAAAGAAGGCGTTAAAACCACAGCATCAGGCTTGCAATACAAAATTATTACCGAGGGTACAGGTAAACGTCCAACAGCCACGTCTGTGGTCAAAGTTCACTACAAAGGTCAGCTCACCGATGGTAAGGTCTTCGATAGCTCGTATGATCGCGGCGAGCCAGTTGAATTCCCGCTCAACAAAGTGATTCCGGGCTGGACCGAAGGTTTGCAACTGCTCAAAGAAGGCGGCAAAGCGACTTTTTATATTCCGGCAAAACTCGGTTATGGCGAACAAGGTGTTCCAGGCATGATTCCGGCCAACAGCACCCTGATTTTTGATGTTGAGCTTCTCGAAGTAAAATAATCGCTCAAAGGAGAGTCATGTACTCTCCTTGTTTTTTATATGACATATAATTTGGATAAAAATGATGAAAAAAACTGTGCTCGGTTTGGTTTTAACCAGTCTGTCTGTTTCAGGCTTTGCAGCAATTACCAAAAATAGCCCGCAAAAAGATCAATTAGGCTATAGCTATGGATACGTGATGGGTCGTACCAATGCCGATACCCTAAAAGATCTCAATATTGAAGCTTTTGTGCAGGGCCTTAAAGAAGGTGCACAAGGCAAAGATGCCGCTTTGACAGATGAAGACATGGCCAAGGTGCTTAGTCAGTATAAAAAGCAAATGGAAGCCAAACAACTGTATGCTTATCAGCAACTGGCTCAGCAAAATCTGAAAAGTGGCGATGCATTCTTGGCAGAAAATGCGAAGAAACCAGGTGTGATCACCACTAAATCTGGTCTTCAATATCAAGTTTTGAGTGCAGGTAAAGGTAAATCACCTAAAGCCACATCACGAGTAAAAGTGAATTATGAAGGCCGCTTACTCGATGGCACCGTATTCGATAGTTCGATTGCGCGTAATCATCCGGTCGAGTTTCAACTCAGCCAAGTGATTCCGGGCTGGACCGAAGGCTTACAACTGATGAAAGAAGGTGAAAAAGCACGTTTATTTGTGCCTGCCAAACTGGCCTACGGCGAAGTCGGCAGTGGTGATGCAATTGGGCCAAACAGTACGCTGATTTTTGATATTGAATTGCTCGAAGTATTACCAGCCAAATAATTAAAAAAACTGCTGTCATCACAGCAGTTTTTTAACGCTTCGCTTGTCTTGCGACATAAAATAAAGCGCAATTCATGTATTGCCACGTGCTGCTTTATTTTATGTCTCATGCTTTAGGTGGCGAGGTCTAAAGCCCGTTGCAAACAGTGCAATTGCATAGGCAGCCACACCCACTACACAAAAAACAATCACTTCGATGATGCGCATCAGCTGAGAAGACTGCCCATCGTACCAATGCAGTGCGCCCCATAGCGCCCCAATCATGGCTAAATTAGCGACAGCATACTGGAGTGCGAGTTTTTTCCAGTGTCCGCCAAAACGGAAAATATTACGCTTGTGCAGATAAAAATACAGCATTCCGGCATTCACCAAAGCCGAACCCGATGAGGCCAGCGCCAGTGCCATATGTTCGGCTTTCCAGTCGATCAGCTTAAATAGCCCAATAAATATCACGTTTAAAAGCGCATTTGTGGCAACAGCAATCAAGCCTACACGTACGGGAGTTTTGGTATCTTGCTGGGCGTAAAAACCCGGTGCAAATACCTTAATTAACATAAAGGCAATCACGCCACCACTCATGCATTGCAGGGCCAGTGCTGTCATTTTGGTGTCTTCCCAAGTAAATTCACCGCGCTGAAACAGCGCCTGAATAATCGGTGTCGACAGCATAAACAGTGCAATACTGGCAGGTAAACCCACCAATACAATCACGCGTGCAGCCCAGTCCAGCATCCCGCGAAACTTCTCCTGATTTTGCTCAGCATGACGGGCAGATAAAGAAGGCAAAATCACTGTGCCAATAGCAACACCAATAAGTCCGAGCGGTAGCTCGGTCATACGCTCGGCACTATAGAGCCACGAAACTGAACCATCCTGCATAAACGATGCCCAAATGGTGTTGAGCAACAGGTTAATCTGAGTAACCGAAACACCAAACAAGGCCGGTAACATCAGTTTCATGATGCGCTCGACCCCTTCATGCTTGAAGTCAATTTTTGGTGGGATCAGGAGTTTTTTACGCCAAAGCTCTGGAATCTGGATCGCAAGCTGCAAAATACCCGCCCCAAGTACGGCCCAACCCAACGACATAATCGGCTGCTGCATATACGGCGTGAGCCACCATGCCCCTGCAATCATGGCCACGTTAAGCAAAACGGGAGAAAAAGCGGGTGAAGCAAACGAGCCATAACTGTTGAGAATACTGCTGGCAAATGCGGTCAGCGACATAAACATCAAGTAAGGAATGGTCAGACGAAACATTCCGACAGCCAGATCAAACTTTTCTGGATCGTTGTGAAAACCGGGGGCATAGGCATAAATAATCACCGGTGCAATGATCATGGCCACTAAGGTAAGTAAGCTCATCACCATCAGCAGGCAACCAAACACCCGACTAATCAGAATTTGTACTTCAGCATGAGCACGACCCGTTTTGTATTCGGTCAAAATAGGAATAAAGGCTTGTGAAAATGCACCTTCGGCAAACAAGCGCCTAAAAAAGTTTGGAATCCGAAACGCCACCACAAAGGTATCAAAATCTTTTCCTGCCCCAAACACATTGAGCAGGACCATATCGCGGACCAAACCCAATATGCGAGATAACATCGTCATTGCACTGACAATAAACGTCGATCGCCACAATGCCATCGCCTCTACCCACGCCTAAACACAAAGTCGTTATTGTAATGAAACTTGGATATTATTTCGTTGCGAAATCATGTCTAGCAGCAGTTTTTTTTGCATGAAGTTTTGCGCGAAAATGAGGCCAGTTAAAAAAAGGCCCCGGATCGGTTTTTCTGACGGGTGCGATATCGGAGTGCCCCGCAATATGTGTCTGGATTTTAGGATACGCACGCTGCAAACAACATGTGACATCGGCCAGTGTTTCGTACTGTTCTGGTTCAAAGGGCTGATCGTCACTGCCCTCCAGTTCAATGCCAATCGAATAATCGTTACACTCGATCTGACCAAGATACTGTGAGCGACCGGCATGCCATGCACGATCGTTAAAGTTTACAAATTGAATCACCTCACCGCTACGCAAAATCAGCAAATGTGCCGAAACGCACATGCCTTCAATTTCTTTAAAATAAGGATGCAGCGACCAGTCTAACTGATTTTGAAAAAACTGCTGAATATAACCGCCACCAAATTGTGAAGGCGGTAAACTGATATTGTGAATCACCAGCAAACACATCTCGGTCTGTGGCGGACGCTGATTAAAATTTGGCGAAGGCAACTGCTTTGCCCCGATTAACTGACCATCTTTGACTTCAAAACGCGGCATCATCTGAAACAACTCTCTTTTTTCGCCATAGCATTCGCGACATCATCCATCACGTATCGACAGATTGAAACTGCCGAGCGGTATCTGCATTTTAGGAATATTGTGCCAAGAATACTTATTTTTTAAAACGACAATGCTAATATATCGCTCAATTTTCTGGGTTACATCTTGGACGTACTTATGAGCATTCCACAATCATTGCTTGAACAATCGATTCAACTCAATATCCAACAGGCGTTGAACGAAGATATTGGTGATGGCGATATTACGGCATTGCTCACCCCAGAACACGAACAAGCAACTGCGACCATTATTACACGTGAAAACATGATTTTAGCCGGTCGTCCGTGGGTTGATGCGCTTATTGAACACTATGATCATCGAGTCAAAGTGGAGTGGCTCAAAGCCGAAGGTGAACACGTTCAGGCGGGTGAAGCTTTTTTAAAATTGGCAGGTTCGGCACGTAGCCTTTTAACGGTCGAGCGCCCTGCATTGAATTTTATTCAAACTTTATCGGCAGTGGCGACCAAAGCTGCATTTTATGTGAAACAACTCGATGGCTTGCACACCAAACTGCTTGATACACGTAAAACCCTACCTGGTTTACGTATCGCACAAAAATATGCAGTAGCAATTGGTGGCGGACAAAATCATCGCCTCGGTTTATTCGATGCCTTTTTAATTAAAGAAAATCATATTATGGCAGCCGGTGGAATTGCACAGGCCATCGCGCAGGCGCGCCAGATTGCACCGAACAAGCCTGTTGAAGTAGAAGTAGAAACTTGGAATGAGCTGGAACAGGCCTTAGAGGCGGGTGCCGATATTGTAATGCTCGATAATTTTTCTCAACAGCAAATGATTGATGCTGTACAGCATGTAGCAGGTCGCTGCAAACTTGAAGCCTCAGGTAATATTACGCTAGATAACTTGCGCGAAGTGGCAACAACGGGTGTCGACTATATTTCGATGGGTGTTTTAACCAAAGACGTCACTGCCATCGATTTATCGATGCGTTTTAACGCTTAAGCATCTTCATGCGCTGAGTTATTCGGCTGCTCAATAATTTTTTGAGTAGCCTGTGATGGTTTCGACTGATCTGGTTTTTGCCATGCAGAAGCCGTTTGCTGATCTTGGCTCGGGCGCGGATCGGCTGCCATCACCGTAAATGTAATCACCGCACAAATCACAATAAATATTTGTAGCATAGTTGGCTCCCCTATTTCTCAATTTCAATGCTGAACAACTTTAATGAGTAAGCATGATCAGGATGGGCAGAGAGTGTAGGTGCTTCAATACAAAAGGTTACGCTTTGTGAAACAATTTGAAATCTTGTAACGAATTTTCTGTTTTCACTATTTTTTTAAACTAGAAAGTGACGCCTAATCTGCATCATATTGGAAATAGACATAAAAAAACGCATCCTAAGATGCGTTTTCTATTGAAACTATTTTACCAGCCTAGTGCATCTTGCTGCTTTTTAATGAGCTGCTGAATTCCTTTTTCAGCCATTTCCAACATGGCATCGGCTTGTGTACGGGTAAAAGGCTTGTCTTCTGCTGTACCCTGAATTTCAATGAATTCGCCCGACTGGGTCATGACGACGTTTAGGTCAGTCTGACAGTTTGAATCTTCTTCATAGCACAAATCGAGCAAGACTTCGTCTTGATACATGCCTACAGAAATTGCAGCCACCAAGCCTTTGAGTGGATCATGCTTGATTTTTTTCTTTTCCAGTAACACGTTCATCGCATCGACCAACGCCACAGCAGCACCCGTAATGGCAGCAGTACGCGTTCCACCGTCAGCTTGGATCACATCGCAGTCGATGGTGATGGTATTTTCACCCAGCTTTTTCAAATCGACCATGGCACGCAGGCTTCGACCAATCAGACGCTGAATTTCCTGTGTACGTCCACTTTGCTTGCCACGCGCCGCTTCACGGTCACTACGTGTATGCGTTGAGCGGGGCAACATACCGTATTCAGCGGTTACCCAGCCCTGGCCTTGGCCTTTTAGAAAACGCGGCACGGAATGATCGATACTAGCAGTACATAAAACCTTGGTATGACCAAATTCAACCAATACGGAACCTTCTGCATAACGCGTATAATTGCGCGTAATTTTTACATCACGTAATTGATCGAGAGCACGTTGGTCAATACGCATAACTTATCCTTAATAGCCACTATTCAAATTGCTGCATAGTATAGCAAACCTGACTTTGAAGATTGGACAAATTTTCAGCGCCTCTTACAACTGTACAAAACAGCAACTGACTCAGGTGTACCCACCCAACAAGCGCTGTTTGATTTTCTGCCAGCGTCCAGTCACTTTGATCGATACATCATTGGGTAACGAACATTTAGCGAGGCGAACCCATACACTCCAAAACTGTTGGGTAAAATTGGCCTCGTTGTAATGCACGCCATACGCTTCGCATAAGGCTTTTACTTTTGGTGCAACCTCGGCATAACGGTTGGCCGGCATATCTGGAAACAAGTGATGCTCAATCTGATGGCTCAAGTTACCGCTTAAAATGTGTAACCATTCAGCACCACTAAAGTTGCTCGATCCGCGAATTTGGCGTAAGTACCACTGCGCGCGTGTTTCGGTAGCCGTATGGTCTTCTTCAAAGGTTTCAGCATCTTCGGTAAAGTGACCATTAAAAATCACCGCAGAAGACCATAAATTACGAATCACATTTGCGACAGCATTGCCCATAAAGACAGGAATCGCATTTGGGCCGGCAATGAGTGGAAAAAATACATAGTCTTTGCCCACCTGACGCACCACTTTTTTGCGCAGTTTGGCAGAGTCCAGCCAGACCTGTTTCCAGTTTCTAGTTTTATACACCAAGGCATCTTCTAGGTGCAGATTTTGCACACCGACGTACCATTCAAAAAACAGCATCAGCTGCGCTGCCATCGGGATATTCAAAAGAAAGCGCGGTTCCCATTTTTGCTGCTCACTCACGCGTAGTAAGCCATAACCGACATCGTGATCTTTACCGACGATATTGGTGTAAGTGTGGTGCACATAGTTATGCGTGTGTTTCCAGTCGTCGCCTGTAGCAATGGTGTCCCAGTCGTAATTGGCGCCGTTCAAACTCGGATCATTGAGCCAGTCAAACTGACCGTGCATGACGTTGTGTCCGAGTTCCATGTTTTCTACAATTTTAGAGACACCCAATAGCCCTGTTCCGAGAAGCCATACAGGTGGAATCCAGCCGCCAAACATCAGCATGCCACGTGAAGCAATTTCGCTGTAGCGGACAAAGTTGCGAATTTTATAGATATACAGTGCATCGGCTTCGCCTAAGTGATCCATCACCTCACGGCGAATCGTTTCAATCTCTTGGCCAAAGGCCTCGATTTGTTCAGGGCTTAAATAGCTCGATTTACTGCGTTCAGGAAATTTAACCGACATATTCATTGTTTTTCTCCGAATCCTGATCTTGTAACGTTTTATAGGTTAATCACGACAGGACTGACCGCCTGACTAACGCAAAGTTTGATCTGGGTATTGCTGCCATGATCAATTTCACCGGTCAGTATATTTTTGGTGCTTCCGCTGACTTTGGTGCATGTGCAGGTATTGCAAATTCCCATACGACAGCCATGCGCAGGGCGTAGTCCAGCGTGCTCGGCACTTTCAAGCAAGTTACCTCGGGCCTCAAATTGCTGCTGTGCGCGCATAAAAGTCACTGGCTGTGCCTCAAGCGATTCATCCACTTGGCTCTGGAAATACTCCATATGTAATCTGTCGCGGCACCCTAACTGGGTAAAAATGTCATCTGCTGCACGCATCATCGCCGAGGCACCACAGGCATAAACCTGACACTGTGCAAGATCGGATATGCGTTGATTTAAAAAATCCAAACTCAGATGCTGTGGCTGCTGTGCAGTATTGATGTGATGATAGCGGACTGTTTCGTGCTGATCGGCCACCTGCTGCAACATGGCATGAAAGGCATCGTCGCGGGTGAAGTAAACCACATCGATTTGCTCAGATTGCTCAAGAAGTGCTTGCTCTAACAAGGCATAAATGGCCGTAATGCCGCTGCCAGAGGCAATGAGTAATACACGATTCGCTGCCGGCGCCAAAATAAAGTCACCTTGCGGCTGCGAAATCTCAATCACCTGCCCCACATTAAGCTGGCTAATTGCGCGAGACACCTTGCCTTGTACCTTAACGCCTAAATCAATCTGACCATTGGGGTGGCTACGCATAATCGAATAACTGCGCTGCTGATGAACACCCTCAAGCACCAGCGTGACCAAGATGCTTTGTCCGGCACGGATCTGCTGTGTATTAAAATGAGTATTCGGTAATAAAGACACTTGATAAAAATTAGGCGCTACGGCTTCAACCGCAACCACCTGTGCTTTGGCTTTCTTCCACGACCACATTGGGTTGACCTGTTCGAGTACAAAATCGACAAAGTCTTCACGAATCCATTGCGGCTGGTAGCGGGCTAACATGTTCATACGTTCCTCGTTTGTATCTGGCTATTTATATGAGTGAACAAATGTGCTTTTAGTGAACACTTGTACACAATAGGCTCTTTTTTTATTTCAGTCAACAGGTGTTCACTGATTTTTTGATTGCTTATTTTTACTTTTTTGAAATACCGATGCTTTTTGATAGACTCGTGGCAGGTTTTTATTAGGTCATGGGCATGTCGATCCGGGATGAACGTAAACAGCAAAGTCGTCAGGCATTACTCGATGCCGCGTTACAACTGAGTACAGGGGGTCGTTCATTTAGCAGTATCAGTCTGCGCGAAGTGGCCCGCGAGGTGGGTTTGGTTCCCACCGCGTTTTACCGGCATTTTCAAGATATGGATGCATTAGGACAAGAACTGGTCGATCAAGTTGCGCTTCATATTAAAAGTCTGATTCATCAGCTCGGTCAAAGTTATCTGCAACAAGCCAATTCACATCCGCAAACCAGTATTGAGCTGTTTTTTCAAGCCATCAACCGCAGCCCTCTAGAATGGCAATTTATGATTGCTGAGCGTTGGGGCGGCTCTGCGGCAGTACGTCAGGCCATTGCACGCGAAATCGACGATTTGATTGAAGATCTGGCCAGCGACCTGCGCAAACTGCCGATGTTTGAACATATTCAGCATTCTCAAGATTTAAAAGTGCTTTCCGATATTTTGATTAATATGTCTTTTACCTGGGCCATGACATGGCTAAGCCTGCCACGTCAATTACAAGAGCCTATGTTGTCTGATCAGCAACACAACTTTGTTGAAAATGCCACAACTCAAGTGCGCTTATTGTTCAGAGGCGTTGCAAACTGGGAATAGCGTGGCTTTTTTTGTTGATGACAGGTGATGCAACATGCTATAGATGGGAGGTATCACCAAAGACAACAGATAATTTCGCCCAAAGCAAATGGATGCTGGCGTGTGATCAAAACAGTGACAGGAATACTCATGAATCCAGATCGCCATCAACAATTTTTAATCCGTAAAGAACGCATCTTAAGTGTCGCCGAAAAGCTGTTATTGGAAAACAATCAGGAAATTACCCTAGACGAGCTGGTGGCAGAGCTTGATATCGCCAAAGGCACCCTCTACAAACATTTTAAAAGTAAAAACGAACTACTTTTAGAGCTGGTAATTCAAAATGAAAAGCGTTTGCTGGAGATTTCCCAACAGCATAATCGTGATTTCAAGGAATATGCACCAACCTACATGTTGCACCATTTGACGGCGCCTGCACGTACCATCTTGCTGCATCAACTTGAAGAAAATCTGACCATGACCGAATCGAAGCTGAATCATTTATTCGAAGCGCTCTACGAGATTCGTCAGGCACGTATTCTGGCCATTAAGGACATTACTGAGGCCTATTTGAAATCGGTCAATTACGACATGTCGATTCGTGATTATCTGTCGTACATTTGGTCACTGACGTATGGTGCGGCACTGTTGCTCAATTCGAGCTATTATCAGCGCTCGATTGGCTCACGACAAAAACTGATCAACTTGTATATCAATCAGGCGCTTTCTTTACCTGCGCAGTCGATCAATCTGGATGCATTCGAGATTGAACTCAAAGATACCTAACCCTTGCAAAATCAATATGCACAAAAAAGGTTTCTGATGTTCAGAAACCTTTTTATTAGAGCTGGTATCGATTTTGTGGGTTATTTTTTTGCAGCGCGCTCTTTTTGCACCAGATAGTTCACTACCTGAACCACTTTACCATCTTCACCCTGTACCACGTATTTGCCGTTGACTACCACAGCCGGCACGCCCGTTAATTGATACTGCTGCGCCAGTTTGTTCGATTCAGCAATTTTGGCCGTAATCGGGAAAGAGTTAAACATGCTGTTGAACTTTTGCTCTGGCACGCCATAGTTCACATAAAACTTGGCCAAAGATGCCTGATCAAAAATTTGCTGATTTTGGGCATGGATCGCATGGAACAACGGGAGATGCGTTTTTTGACGTACACCCAGCGCTTCAGACACATAATAGGCACGAGCACCCTGCTCCCAGACTTTATTCATGGCAGCCGGCGTACGCAAGAAATTCACATCTTTTGGCAGTTGCTTTAACCATGTTTGCATGTATGGCTCAAGCTTATAACAGTGCGGACAGCCGTACCAGAAAAACTCACGTACTTCAATTTTGCCCGGTACCGCGACTTTACCCGGGTTTGCAATCACGGTGTAGTCCTTGCCTGCCACAAAGTCGGCTGCCATCGTGGTGCCCGAAAAGGCCATTATTGCAGCAGAAAGTCCGCCCAAAACAAATTTTTTCATTGTCCGTATTATCCTCTGAATCGTTATGCTGAGTGTATGCGCTAAATATAAAACAAATATTCAATTTTCGTTTCGTTGTGTGAAGATTTTTTCTGAATTTATCGCTTTTTCTAGAATTATCGCTACACTAAACAATATATCAAAATCATGACAATCCATTTTAATCTGAGGTCACCCGCATGTCACAGTTGAATGTTGATCCACAAGAAATTGCAAAATTTGAAGCACTTGCGGCCCAATGGTGGGATCAGGATTCTGAATTTCGACCATTGCATCAGATCAATCCATTGCGTCTGAACTGGATTGACGAGCATGCAGGTGGTTTGGCGGGTAAAAAGGTGCTCGATGTCGGTTGTGGGGGCGGTATTTTAGCCGAAAGCATGGCACGCCGTGGTGCAGATGTACTCGGAATCGATATGGGTGAAGCGCCGCTGAATGTGGGTCGTTTGCATGCCCAGCAAGAAAACGTCAGCAACATCGAATACCGTCAGGTACTGGTGGAAGACTTGGCCAAAGAACAAGCAGGTCAGTACGATGTCGTGACCTGTATGGAAATGATGGAACACGTACCAGATCCTGCATCGATTATTCGTGCTTGTCAGGCTTTGGTTAAACCGGGTGGACATGTCTTTTTCTCCACCATTAACCGTAATCCAAAGTCTTATGTATTTGCCATTTTAGGTGCCGAATACATCTTGCGTTTGCTGCCAAAAGGCACGCATGACTATCACAAATTTATCCGACCGTCCGAAATGGCGCAAGACATTCGCCATGCGGGGCTCACGCTCAAAAATATGATCGGTCTGCATTATAATCCGCTAACCAAGCGTTACTGGCTCGCGCCAAATGTCGATGTTAACTACATGGTTCATACGGTAAAACAAGGATAATCATGAGCGCTGTTCTTTTTGATCTTGATGGTACCGTGATTGACACAGCGGCTGACTTTATTCGCATCATTCAGGCCATGTGCCGTGAAGAACAGCGTGATGTAGTCGATGCCGACTTGATTCGCACTCAAGTGTCTGAAGGCGCTCGTGCCATGGTGAAGTTGGTCTATCCAGAACTGGCCGTCGATGATGCGACCTTTCTCGCGCATCGTCAGCGCTTTCTCGATTTGTATGAGCAAGATATTGTCGTCGACACCGACCTGTTTAACGGTATGACATCTTTACTCGAACAGTTAGAAGCGCAGCAGATTCCGTGGGGTATTGTCACCAATAAACCACGTTATCTGACCGAATTGCTATTAAAGCGACTTGATCTGACCGAGCGCTGTGCGGTGTTGGTGTGCCCAGAAGATGTCAAACATGCCAAACCTGATCCAGAACCCATGTTTCTGGCGGCCGAGCAGCTTCAGGTTCCAGCCGAGCAAATTATTTATGTGGGTGATCATCCGCGTGATATCGATGCAGGACGCGCAGCCAACATGTATACGATTCTGGCCGCTTATGGTTATCTACCGCTGGCCTACAAAGACGATCTGGCGGCATGGCAAGCCGATGCGATTGTGCACACAGTTACAGAACTGGAAACAAAAATTTTGCAGCAGCTGGGTTTAAAGTCAAATCCAGCTGAACAGATGCAACAGCATGCTTGATAACAACACTCAATTTTAAGGAGGTTCCACAATGAAATATTCAGAATATCAACCTCGTACCGATTTACTCAAAGACCGCATTATTTTAATCACGGGTGCTGGCGATGGCATTGGGCGTGCAGCAGCACTAAGTTATGCCCTGCACGGCGCTACAGTGGTCTTGCATGGCCGTACCCTAAACAAACTTGAAGTCATTTATGACGAAATTGAGAGTCTGGGTGCACCGCAACCGGCCATTTTGCCGTTACAGCTTTCAAGTGCTTCAGATCGTGATTACGAATTGCTGTTTAATACTCTTGAAGACCAGTTTGGTCGCCTAGACGGTATTTTGCACAATGCGGGCATCTTGGGTGAACGTGTTCCGCTGGCGCATTATCCTGCCGACGTATGGGATGACGTCATGGCGGTAAATCTGCGCGCTCCTTTTGTATTAACGCAGGCACTATTACCCTTGCTTGAAAAATCGCAAAATGCATCGGTAGTGTTTGCCAGCTCCGGTGTGGGTCGTGAAGCGCGCGCATTATGGGGGGCTTATTCGGTTTCAAAAGTTGCCATTGAAGCTGTCAGCAAAATTTTTGCCAGCGAACATACCTATCCGAATATTCGCTTTAACTGCATTAATCCGGGGGCAACTCGTACCGCCATGCGTGCCAAAGCCTATCCTGAAGAAGATCCACTGTCTTTACCAACATCCGAATCGATCATGCCCGCCTATCTGTACTTGATGGGTGATGATAGTCTCGATTTAAACGGCGTCAGTATCGATGCGCAGGATTAACGGATAAAGCGAATCTTGAACAGCATGTGTTCGGTCACTTACACATTGGTCTAGGTCTGGTTGCGTATGCAATCAGATCCATTTAAAGTTAAGATCATGATCAAATAAAAATATTGCATCTTATGATATACAAGCCGGATCTAAGCCGAAAAAATTCAGCACCTTAGCCTGATAAACAAAAAAGATATCTCCATATTTTTAATAGAATTATTGAATGATCTTCACAGTTTCTCTGCATTTTTTTTGTACATTAAAGGCTCGTACAAATACCCATTCACAGAGAATACTTGTGTCGTCGAGGATGCATCATGAAAAAGATTTTGACAAGCTTAGTCGTATCACTTGCTACGCTCACAAGCACTGTCACGATCGCAGCACCTAATTTTGATCGTGGATCAGATATGGGGGGCCCTCCCCGTGATCGCGGTCAAGGTTTTGATCGCTCAAATCGTTTTGATCGCGATCAGGATGACTCGATTCGTTCGGAGCGCCGCTTTCGTCAAGAACAAGGCGTGCAGCGTTTAAAACAGCATCGCTGGCAGACAGGTTACATCATGCCGCAGCATTATCGCGGCGATGCCTATAAAGCCGACTATCGCGAGTTTAATCTGCCCCGTCCGAGCCGTGGCCAGCAGTGGTATAAAATTAACAATGACTTTATTCTGGTCAATTCAGACAGCAACGATATTGTTCGCATCATGAATTTTTAATCGATCTCCTCAAAAAGTCAGATTTCGCCTGAACCCACGTTCAGGCTTTTTTTATTTAGAAATTTTTTGGATCCAATTTTTATCCATGAAGTTCACATTTTCACAACGTGTCTTCATCGTTCATCTTAAATTATTCATTACATTAGATTTATCAAATCGAAAAAGATAAATGAGGAACATCATGCGTAAATTAACTACTGCCATTATTTTAGCAACAGCAGGTATTGTGACCACTTCGGCTATGGCTGCACCACACGATCACAACGATATGCGTCATGAGCATCATGCTGCGCATCAGGATAAAAAAGCCGACTGGCGTCCGGGTCAGTTCGCACCAAAACAGTACGTATCCGACCGTTATAAAGTCGATCACCGCGGATATAAAAAGCTTCATAAGCCAGGGCGCGGCCAACACTGGATTAAAGCCAACGGCCATTATCTTTTAATCAACGATCACAACCACAAAATTATTCAAGTCATTCGCTAATTGAATCCCTCAAAAATGCCCAAGCCATGACGGTTTGGGCATTTTTTTATTGAAGGATTAGCGATTTTGTTTAGAATCCTAACTATGCTTTCTTTATGCTGAGCCTTCTATGTCGCTTCCAGAAAATCATTCTGAACACACTCAAACCCAACAGTATGTCCACTGGTTTCGAAACTCAGCTCCGTATATCAACGCGCATCGAAATAAAACGTTCGTTTTAATGTTTGGTGGTGAAGCCGTTCAACATCATAATTTCCAGCATATTATTCATGATATTGCCCTGCTGCACTCTCTGGGCATCCGTCTGATACTGGTACATGGTGCTCGCCCACAAATTAACCAGAATCTTCAAGAAAAATCATTATATACGCCTATTCACCAGCATCGCCGTGTCACCACACGTGAATCGTTAGCGAGTGTCATGAATGCGGTGGGTTCAATTCGTTTGCAAATTGAAGCGCTGCTGTCTATGGGGCTCGCCAACTCGCCGATGCACGGCGCACGCATTGATGCGGTGTCTGGCAATTTTGTTACCGCCAAGCCTTATGGAATCCGGGATGGTATCGATTTTCAACTGACTGGTGAAGTACGAAGTATTGATACCGATGCGATCAGAGGTCACCTCGATAACCATAATATTGTGGTATTGGGCCCAACGGGATATTCCACCACAGGTGAGGTATTCAACTTAATGGCCGAAGAAGTGGCCACCCGTACGGCCATTGCGCTCAAAGCAGATAAACTAATTTTTCTGACCGATCAGCAAGGCTTGGTCAACGATGAAGGTAAACTGCTGCGCGAACTGACGCCGCATCAGCTTGATCGCTACATTCAGCAAAAGGCACAAAGGCTTGAGCATGTCATTCCGCTACAAGGTGCCCAAACGGCTTCGCTTTCAGGCGTGCATCGTGTGCATTTAATTCCTTATTTTCATGATGGTGCCTTAATTGAGGAGCTGTTTACCCGTGACGGGATTGGTACGCTTATTACCGATGCACATTATGAAGAGGTGCGTATCGCCAACATTCAAGATGTCGGTGGTTTGATTCATTTGCTGCGCCCACTCGAGCAAGAAGGAATTTTGGTGTACCGCTCACGCGAACGACTGGAGAGCGAGATTGCTCAGTTTGCTGTGATTGAACGTGATGGCATGATTCTGGCGTGTGCAGCGCTGTATCCAATACCAACCGCAAAAGGCGAAATTCGTTCGGCCGAAATTGCCTGTGTAGCGGTGGATCCGGCCTATCGCAAATCCAACCGGGGTAGCCAGATTTTGCACTTTTTAGAAGAAAAAGCGCGCCAAGACGGAATTTTACAGTTATTTGTACTGACCACACGTACAGCGCACTGGTTCTTAGAGCATGGCTTTTCGCATGCCAGCGTGGACGAATTACCCGACGCGCGCCAAGCACTTTACAATTTTCAGCGCAACTCGTTGGTCTTTAAAAAAATCCTGATGTAAGCCCAACTGTTGGGCAGTCGCGTGCAAGTCAGAGCCAGACTGCCCTTTGCCTTTCGCTACATGTCAGATTGTGTGAGTCATTTGGCTTTAGCAGAACTTGCTATATCTTTATTCATGCAATCTTTAGTCAAATCAGCGCTATTGCCTGCCTTCACCGCTTTATTCAGTTTTAAGATGACGTTATCACTATATTAAAAATATATAAAATTCAAATTTTTATTTTAATAAAATTCATTGCCATCATAATTTTATAAATGACAAATACAGATAAGCTTTGCAGTTTTTTATTTATCTATTTTTTACATAAGTAATGTTAAAAATCTTATTTTTTATGCAAAGCAATTGGTTCTAAGGTGTGCCCTCTAGTTCGATCTTTTCACTTTTTCGAGGCAGCACGCATCATGGCCAGTATCGCATCTTCTTCATGGTTTAAGTTTTCAGTGATTGCAGCAGGAATCACCAGCATGATGATGCTTAGCGGCTGTGCCAAAGAACAAAAACAAGCACTCACCACTTTAAATATTGGTTTTCAAAAATACGGTTTATTGCCCATCGTGAAACAACGTGGCGATCTGGATCAGGCCCTGAAAGCACAGGGTATTCAGGTGAAATGGGTCGAGTTTCCGGCGGGTCCGCAACTGCTTGAAGGCTTAAATGTCGGAAGTGTGGTATTTGGTGAGTCGGGCGAGGCACCTCCTATTTTTGCACAAGCTGCCAGCCCTAATCTGGTGTACGTGGCCAATCAGCCTGCTGCACCAAACGCCGAGGCACTGATTGTTCAAAAAAACTCGCCTATTCAAAGTATTCAAGATTTAAAAGGCAAACGCGTGGCGCTGAACAAAGGCTCAAACGTGCATTATCTGCTGCTTAAATTACTCGAGAAAAACCAGCTCACGCTGCAGGATATTCAAGTGGTGTATTTGCCACCTGCCGATGCCCGTGCAGCTTTTGAAAAAGGTGCAGTGGATGCATGGGTGATTTGGGATCCATTCTTTGCAGCAGCAGAACAGCAAATTGGCGCACGTGTACTGGCCACTGGGCAAAATCTGGTTAGTAACCATCAGTTTTATTTAGCTGATCGCAAATTTGCCGAGCAGCATCCAGAAGTACTTAAGACCGTAGTGCAACAGCTCAATCAAACCACCGAGTGGGTCAAAACCCATCAGGACGATGCAGCTCGTTTATTAGAAAAACCGACCGCGCTGGATTTCAATATTTTAAAAACGTCCATTTCGCGCATGGGCTTTGGGGTTACACCACTTTCATCTGAAGTGATTCAGCAGCAGCAATACGTTGCAGATGCCTTTTATCAACAAAAACTGATTCCACAACCACTCAAAATTCAAGATGCCATTTTAACTGGCCAAATAAAATAATTGGGGCAACATTCATCATGACCATATTGAAAACATTCGGCGTAATCGGTGCATTGGGGCTTAGCGTAGTAATGACCGCATGCCAAAAGCATGACGCAGGCACAGAAAATAAAAACCAAACCACGCCCGCAGCCGAAAGCGCAGTGAAAACCCTGACCATTGGCTTTCAAAAATCATCGCTGAATCTCTTGATTGCCAAACAACAAAAAATTTATGAACAAGAGTTTCCGGGCGCCAAAATTGAATGGCGTGAATTTCCTGCAGGGCCACAAATGCTTGAAGCCTTGGCCGTAGGTGCAGTCGATTTTGGCGCTGTGGGCAATACACCGCCTATTTTTGCTCAGGCAGCCGATAAACCGCTGAGCTATGTCGGATATGAAGTAGTTACTGCCGATTCGCAAGCCATCTTGATTCCAACAAACAGTCGCATTCAGTCCATTGCCGATTTAAAAGGCAAGCGCATTGCCGTTCAAAAAGGATCGAGTGCGCATGAACTACTGGCCAAAGTATTGCAAAAAGCGGGGCTGAGCTGGAGCGATATTCAGCCCATTTGGCTCCCACCTGCCGATGCGCGCGCAGCTTTTGACAAAGGTGCCATTGATGCATGGTCGATCTGGGAACCGTACTTAAGCACTACCGAGCTTAAAGGCCATGCAAAATCACTGATCGATGGCCGTGCATTTCCAACCACCTATTCATTTTATATCGGCAATCCTCGCTTTATTCAGCAACACCCCGATGCAGCACAGAAAGTTTTAGATGGTTTGAATAAAGCCGATCAATGGTTTGTTCAGCATCAAGATCAAGGTTTAAGTATTTATGCGCAGAGTACGGGTCTAGACACGCAAGTCGCGAAGGCGGTGTTAGATAAGCGTGCCAAACCATCTCCAATTCAACCCATCAATGCCGAAGTAAGGCAAGCGCAGCAGCAGATTGCAGATCTGTTTCAGCAGGTGCAGCTTATTCCCAAAACCATCAACGTGAGCCAGACCATCTGGTCTACGAAGCCCTAGATTTAGCAACTTGTAAGGAATGTTAGTATGAATATTTTCTGGTTTATTCCCACTCACGGTGACAGTCGCTACCTCGGAACCAGCAAAGGCGCACGTCAGGTCGACCATGGCTATATGAAGCAAATTGCTGTTGCGGTCGATCAACTGGGTTATACCGGTGTACTGATTCCGACAGGTCGTTCTTGTGAAGACCCATGGATTACGGCCGCCAGCCTCATCGATGCCACAACGCAGCTCAAGTTTTTGGTGGCGCTGCGCCCGGGCATTACCACACCAGCGCTAGCGGCGCGGATGGCAGCCACTTTCGACCGACTTTCGAACGGACGTATTTTGCTGAACTTGGTCACCGGTGGCGACGAACAGGAACTCAAAGGCGATGGCTTATATGAAGACCATGACACGCGCTATCAGACGGCCACCGAATACGTCAAAATCTGGCGCGAAATTTTAACCCGTTCGCATACAGGCGAGTCATTGACCTTTCACGGCGAACGGTTAAGTGTCGATGATGCCAAGCTGCTTTATCCGCCTATTCAGCAGCCGTATCCACCGCTCTGGTTTGGTGGCTCATCTGAGGCGGCTGCCGAACTGGCTGCCGAACAAGTCGATACTTATCTGACTTGGGGTGAACCTCCAGCGGCAGTGAAAGAGAAAGTTGACGCCATGAAAGTGCGTGCACAAGCCAAAGGCCGCACACTCAATTATGGAATTCGCTTGCATGTGATTGTGCGTGAAACCAACGAGCAAGCATGGGCTGCAGCCAATGAACTGATCCAATATTTAGACGATGACACCATTGCCGCTGCACAAAAGAAATTTGCCCAGATGGATTCGGTGGGACAACAGCGTATGGCAGCCTTGCATGGCGGACGCCGCGATAAGCTTGAAGTGTCACCCAACTTGTGGGCAGGGATTGGTTTAGTTCGCGGCGGTGCGGGAACTGCACTGGTCGGTGATCCTGAAACCGTTGCCGCGCGTATTCAAGAATATGCCGACCTTGGTATCGATACCTTTATTTTCTCTGGTTATCCGCATCTAGAAGAATCAATTCGTTTTGCTGAACTGGTGTTTCCACTGCTGCCGCTTAAAACCCGTGAAAAACTGACCCAACCGAATCTGACTGGACCATTTGGCGAGATTATTGCCAATAACTATGTTCCGAACCAGCAAAAGGACGAACCCAAAAATCAGGTCGTCAAGGAGCCCGCATGAGTCGATCGAATACATCGAATGTTTCACGTGGAACCAAAGCACTCGGGCAGCAATTGCTGCCTTGGGTATTCCCGGTGGTGCTGATTGCAGTCTGGCAATTTGCATCGAGCGTGGGCCTGTTGCAAAGCCGTGTTTTACCCGCACCGAGTGCCGTGGTGAGTGCATTTTGGCAGCTTCTGATCAGTGGTGAGCTTTGGCACCATGTCAAGGTGAGTGCTGGTCGTGCACTGATTGGCTTACTAATAGGGGGTGGACTGGGGTTATTTTTGGGGCTGCTCAATGGCTCGTCCAAAATTGCCTCTACCCTACTCGACACCACCTTACAAATGATTCGTAACATTCCTGCACTGGCGCTGATTCCACTGGTAATTTTGTGGTTTGGTATCGATGAATCTGCCAAACTGTTTTTGGTGGCCGTCGGGGTATTTTTTCCAATGTATATCAATACCTATCACGGTATTCGCTCTGTCGATCCTCAGCTGATCGAGATGGGCAAAAGTTACGGTTTGAGTCGCTGGCAGTTATATAAGGAAATTATTTTACCGGGTGCAATGCCATCGATTTTGGTAGGCTTGCGTTTTTCTTTAGGTCTGGTTTGGGTATTGCTGATTGTGGCTGAAACCATCTCTGCACAAGCAGGTATTGGCTATATGACCATGAACGCACGTGAATTTTTGCAGACCGATGTCGTGCTGGTAGGCATTTTACTTTACGCCTTGCTGGGCAAACTGGCAGATGTGCTGGCACAAAGCCTAGAACGTTATTTGCTGCGCTGGCATGCAGGCTATCAACAATAAGAGGTCATGATCATGAGCAATTTAAATGTCCCGCTGTATCTAGATCAGTCAAACACAGCAGCCACTCCAGATGATACAAAAGCGCCTATCGGTGCAGAAATTTTAATCGAACAACTGCATAAATTTTATGGTCAGGTTAAAGTACTCGAAGATCTGGATTTACACATTCAACCCGGCGAGTTTATTGCGATTGTTGGGCGTAGCGGCTGCGGTAAAAGCACCCTGCTACGCCTCATTGCAGGGCTTGAAGACACCAGTTACGGTGAAATCAAATTTAAGTCGGCACGCAATTTCCGTGAAGGCATTACATCAGACGACATTCGGGTCATGTTCCAAGATCCGCGCCTGTTGCCATGGAAAAGTATTGTGCATAATGTCCAGTTGGGTTTAAAGAAAGAACAGCAGCATCATGCCGTCGCCTTGCTTGAAAAAGTCGGCTTAAAAGACAAAGCAGAACAATGGCCTTCGCAGCTTTCGGGTGGTCAGCGCCAGCGTACAGCCTTGGCACGCGCGCTTTCACATTCCCCACGCATCTTATTGCTAGATGAGCCACTTGGCGCGCTCGACGCCCTGACGCGCCTTGAGATGCAAAGCCTGATTGAACGTTTATGGACTGAGCAAGGCTTTACGGCTATTTTGGTTACACATGATGTCAGTGAGGCGGTGCAACTGGCAGACCGCATCATCCTGCTCGATAAAGGCCATATTGCACAAAGTTTTGAGGTGAAATTGCCGCGTCCGCGCCAGAAAAGTTTAGAGTTTGCCCAGCTTGAGCAACAGGTGCTTGAAGCCGTTTTAGCCACCTAAATACCGCTGCCCAAATAAAAAACAGCGTGTCATCTGGCACGCTGTTTTTTTTATTTTTCTTTTTAGGAGGAATGCGGTGTTGCAGGATGAATCGTTTTTTCGGTCGATGCATTCACTGTTGCGACAGGCTGCTGCTGAGTTCGGTTTAAAAGCAAATTCAATACAATCGCCGCCAGCGTAGCCGTGCCAATACCGCCCAAATCAAATGCTCCAATATGCAAACTAAAGTTACCGGCCCCCATAATCAAACTGACCGCCGCGATAATCAGCATGCTGTTTTGACTAAAATCAACTCGATGATCAATCCAGATTTTGGCTCCGGCCACTGTAATCAAGCCAAATACCACAATCGATGCACCACCCAGCAGTGCTACCGGAATGGTATGAATAATCGCGCCAAATTTTGGAGATAAACCCAGTAAAATCGCAAAGACACCTGCAAATAAAAAGATGGTGGTGGAATAAACCTTGGTCACCGCCATCACACCAATATTTTCTGCATAAGTGGTCATGCCGGTGCCGCCTACAGAAGCCGATAAGGTGGTACAGACTCCATCGGCAAAAAAGCCACGCCCCATATACGGCGAAAGGTTACGACCAGTCATGGCTGAAACTGCTTTAAAATGTCCCAGATTTTCAGCCACCAAAATTAAGGCGACAGGTGCAATTAACAAAATGGCATTTGCCTGAAATACAGGCTGATGAAACGTGGGCAAACCTATCCACGCGGCTTGAGCAATTGGCGCAAAATCGATGGCTTTACCCAACCCCATCAAGTTGGCCAAAACAAAGTAAGCCAGATACGCCAGACATAGTCCGACCAGTAACAATAAGCGCCGCAACATGCCTCGCGTAAAGACGGCAACGGCACTGATACACAAAATAGTCAGGACCGCCATCCACGTATCAAAGCCATTAGCAGAGACACTTTTAATGGTGACAGGTGCCAGATTTAATCCAATAATCATCACAATCGCACCCGTGACAATCGGTGGCATCAGTTTTTCAATCCATGCTGTTCCTGTTCGCATCACGATCAGACCAATCGCAGCATAAATCAGACCACATACCACTGTACCACCCAGTGCCAATGCAATATTGGGATTGGCACCCACCCCATTGTATCCTGTGGCAGCAGCAACCGCCGCAATAAAGGCAAAGCTTGAACCTAAATAGCTGGGCATCCGCCCGCCAGTGAGCAGAAAAAATAAGATGGTGCCAAATCCGGTAATCAAGATAGTCAGATTGGGATCAAAACCCATCAACATGGGTGCCAACACTGTGGCACCAAACATGGCAAAGGCATGCTGCATACCTAAAACCACACTTTTTCCTGCGGGAAGATATTCATCGATTTGAACCGGCTGATGATTTAGGTCGCCTCGATAAGGTTTAAATTTGGTAAACCACGGTTCATGTTGCGACATGACGATTACTCCTGCTCTTTAGCTGCTTTAAGCCACAGCATGTGGTTCACAATAGTGACGATTAAAATACATCAAGGGATTTTTGCCCTGACATTGCTGTATGGCACGAACCTCACAGATCAGTACATCATGACTGCCCACCGAAACACTGTTCACGACCTCACAATCAAACGACACCAGCGCATCTTGTAATACGGGTGATTGCGTAAGCAAACAATCCCACTCCCCCTGCGCAAAGCGATCGCTCATTGGGGTTTTACCACCAAATAAATTTGACAGATGTGCCTGATGAGCTGCCAGTGTATTTACGCAGAGCACCTTATTTTGCTCAAAGGTTTTAAACACCGATGCCCCCCGATTCAGACATACCAGTAAGGTCGGTGGAGAGTCGGTGACGCTACATACGGCCGAAGCTGTAAAGCCGGATTTTCCTGCAATGCCATCGGTGGTAATCACGTGGACGGCGGCACCCAAATTAGACATTCCCTGTCGAAAAACTTGTGAGTCGACGTGTAAAGTGGTCGAACGTTCAAGTGGTGAACTGTGACGAATCAACGTTTCAATATGTTTTGCAGTGTCTTCTAATACGGTCATAACCTGTCTCCTGCCTCACTGGGCTAAGCGTGGTATCTCATACGCCGGTCGCTTTAAGGTTTTAATACTTTAAGGGGCCACATGAGCCACCGATGCAATTTCGATTAAGGCTTCGGGCTTAACCAAACCCACCTGTACGCAGTAGCGTGCTGGACGCTCATCTGGAAAGAATTCGGCATATACGGCGTTAATCGCCGCATAGTCAGACCAGTCACGTAAAAAAATATGATTAAAGGTGATGTCTTTGAGCGTTCCTCCAGCATGACTGACAATGCCTTGAATGGTTTCAAGCACATGCCGAGTTTGGGCTGCGGCATCGCCGACATGTACCACGTTGTTGTGTGCATCGAGCGGTAAAATACCGGAAACATAGACAATATGATCTGCCTTGGTGGCAGGTACATAAGGTGCCAGTGGGGCTGGTGTTCCGGTGGGTAAAATAATTTCTTTTGGCATACGGCGACTCGCTAGGCAGTTTTGGCTAAATGAGATTGATCGAAAGTTTCGACAAAGGTCTGGGTATCCGATACCCAGCCAAAAAAGGTTTTAATGTTGTACATGCTGGCCTGTTGCATCTCGACTGGCCCGGCCTGATAGCAGGCATCTTCCAGTGCAACACCAAAATATTCTAAAAAGAAGCCGTCTCGCAGGGTCGATTCCACACAGACATTGGTGGCAATACCCACAAAAACCAGATTGCGTATGCCACGTGCACGTAGCATGCTGTCTAGCGCGGTATTGAAAAAGCCACTATAGCGAGGCTTTTCAATCACGATGTCTTGTGCCAGCGGTGTCAGTTCATCAATCAGCTCAAAATCCCAGCCACCTTTTGCCAGTAATTTGCCTTGTAATTCGGGTTGTTTACGCATGGTTTTTAAGGCATTGGATTTATGAAAGTTCGGAGATCCAGCACCCCCTGCCTCAACATAGGCCTTGTCCCAACCGTTTTTAAAATAAATGACTTGTATACCCGCAGCATGCGCAGCCGCGACGGCTTTTTGAATATTCTTGACCACAGGTTTGGTTTTCGAGACATCAAATCCGGCCAAATCCAGATAACCGCCAATCGAGGTGTAAGCGTTTTGCATATCAATCACAATCAGCGCGGTATGCTCAGGTGCCAATTGGATGGCTTCTGGCTCGGCTTTAAGTACACATCCCGTTCCGGCACGTTCGGTAAAATCAGCAACAACGGTATTCATGCGCTTTTCTCCAATGCGGTGAGTGGACGATATTCAGCAACTGCATCTTGGCGCGACATCATCAGCGGTTGGATGCGCTCGCCAAAATCTTCAACACCTTGGACAAAATCATCAAAGGTGAGCAAGATGCCTTCTGTCCCCTGAATCTGGGCAATTTCATCGAGCATGGCAGCCACACTGGCATACGAGCCCACCAATGTGCCCATATTGATATTGACTGGTGAAACACTCGAAGCCATCTGACGTACATTGGTATCTGCGCCTGAGCGTGTATCTTTACTGCCTTGATTCATCAGCCAGTTAATCGCCTCAACGTCTGCACCGGCATTGTAATGTTGCCACTTGGCCATGGCCTCAGCATCAGTTTCTGCCGCAATCACCATAAACAGCACATAAGTTTGTACATTACGCCCGGTTTGATCGGTGAACTCCTTTAAACGGTCATTAATTGCGGCATAGGCAGTCGGGGTGTTGAGGCCTTTGCCAAACACAAAATTGTAGTCGGCATGTTGTGCCGAAAATGCCAGCCCCGAATCGGATTGACCCGCACAAATAATTTTCATATCGGCTTGCGGCGTAGGGCTCACGCGGCAATCGTCCATCTGGAAGTGTTCCCCTTTAAAATCGGATTGTCCTGTCGCCCAGAGTTCACGCAGGATCTGTACATACTCAGATAGATAGTCATAGCGTTTGGCAAAATACTCATCGCCTGGCCACATTCCCATCTGGCTATATTCAGGTGCTTGCCAGCCCGTTACGACATTAAGTCCAAAACGACCATTCGAAATCGAATCAATGGTTGATGCCATTCGCGCAACAATGGCTGGTGGCATCACCAGTGTTGCAGCAGTGGCATAAATTTTGATTTTACTGGTGACTGCAGCCAACCCTGCCATGAGGGTAAAGCTCTCCATGTTATGATCCCAAAATTCAGTTTTTCCGCCAAAACCACGAAGCTTGATCATAGAGAGCGCAAAATCGAAGCCGTAATGTTCAGCGCGTTGTACAATTTTTTTATTCAGTTCAAATGTCGGCATATATTGAGGCGCATTTTCCGAAAGCAGCCAGCCGTTATTTCCGATAGGACAAAAAACACCAATTTTCATACTACCCATCCTTCTTATGACGGCAATAGGTCACGCTGTGCGTGATCGCCTAGATTAATAATCATGGTACGTAGAATGGCCAATTCTTAATTTTTTACATTGCATACAACGTGCCAACTTTAAATAAATATTATTTTTCATATATTTAATAAAAACATACGGTCAAACAGTTTTTACCATTTAGTAAAATAATGTGGCATTCAGATGCACTGTTTTTGTGTACAGCGATTCAATAGTGTGCAAAAATCGCGCAGCAGAAAATCTGGCTGCGAAATAGCCGACTACAACCCGTTGTATGCAGCATGTGTTTACTTCCTAATCAAACTAGATAATCTCTAAACAGATGAGCGACTTAAGCGGACATAAAGCGAAAGAAAATCGCCAAGAACTGTGCACAAATCATTCGATTTCCCTTACAATGAGCTGACTTTCCCCAGTTTGTTAAATCAATGGAACAAAAAAAGAGTACGCAAAAACGTAATCAGCTTCTCAATGCCGCTCTGGATGTCTTTTCTACGTATGGCTTTAGTGGGGCGAGTCTGGACGAAATTGCGCAATTGGCACAAATGCATAAGTCCAACATCTTTTATTATTATGAAAATAAAGAAGCACTCTACGTTGAGGTGCTGACTACTGTTTTACAAAAATGGCTGGCGCCTTTACAGACGCTTGAAGTTGAGCTGGAGCCAACCGAGGCTTTGGCCCATTATCTGATTCAAAAAATTGAAGTCTCACGTACCCAGCCAAAAGCATCCAAACTGTTTGCGCTTGAGATTATTCAGGGGGCGCCGCATATTCTGGAAATTCTAAAAGGGCCGCTGAAAAAATTATTTAAGCGTAAAGCTAAAGTTATCCAGACTTGGCAGGAACAAGGCAAAATCTCGGCAGAGATCGACCCAGAATTACTGATCTTGAATATTTGGGCCGTTACCCAAAACTATGCCGATTTCAGCACGCAAATGGACATGGTCACCGGCAAAACACTGAAAAATAAAAGTATGCATCAGCGCGCGATCGAACATACTGTGCACATGATGCTCTATGGTGTACTGCCGCGTACCTGATTCAAGCTGATTTGAGCTGAGCATTATCTGTTTGATTCAAAAACTCAATCAGACAAGTATTGACCTGTCCAGCTTGCGTGACCGTGCAGGCATGGCCGCCTTGCGGCAAAATCACCAGCTCTGCATGACCCAGCGCCCGATACAATTGCAAAGATTGTGTATAGGGCACCAGCATATCGTCCTGATTGCACAACAGTAAAATCGGAAGTGAATCTAGAGCGGTACAGCGCGGTTTATCCAAAACATAGTGCATCAAGGCATTTAGGCGCGCCAGAACGTTGCCATGTGGTGGAAAATCTTGCTGCAACTTGGCTTCTTGTTCAATCAGCATCGCGCTATGACTGGAAATCCAAGTGGGTGGGTATAAAAATAGGGCCTGGGCATGTAAGTAAGCCGCAGCCCCGGCCTGCTCAAGTAAGGTGCGCCGAGTGGTAAAACATCTCCGCGTATGCGCATCGAGAGATTGCCAGGCATTAACCAGACTCAGACTGAGCATCTGGGCGCTGGTCTGCGCAAATCGATATGCCCATTCCACGCCAATAAAACCACCCAAGGCATGACCAATAAAATGAAAGCGTTTGATCTGCAAATGACAGAGTAACTGCTCGACCTGCTCGGCAAGATTAAAAAAAGAATAGTCTTTAGGCAAAGCTGCACTGTCGGCATGACAGCCTTCCTGATCGTAGACCACCACATGAAAGTATGCTTGCAAGACCTGTATTTGCGGTTGCCAGAAACTGGCGTGACCACCTAAACCTGAGGCCAGCACCACATAATCGGCCTCTTTAGTCATATTTGGATAAACCTGATAGTACATTTTCAACCATTTGGTAAAATCATGATTGAAATGATCAGCAAAATTTATGCCGTTTTACAGCATATGAAAATCTTTTATGAGCAAGCCTAATCGAAATATCAAAAATCGTGCCCTACACTGTTTTATGAAGGATCACCTATCCATCAGATCATAGAAATACGTATTTATCCTTTTCCATCACAAGCAGTATTGGATTATGTATATGCCGATGGGATCGATTCAGATTGACCCGATGCAGTGCGTATATTTATCATCAAAAACAGGAAAACTGATTGATAACTTAAAAAACATTAGAAATACTGATCTATAACAATAAAAAGAGAAAGTTTTCCTTTGCATAAAAACACAACAACAAGACGAATGCGTTAGATTATGGCAATATAAAGCCTCTGCAAAATTCTCAGTATTTAACGCTCATGAAGTTGCTTCGTCTTAACGCATTATCGCCAGATTTTCAGTTAGCTCCAACTGCGGTCACGATCGGCAATTTTGATGGTGTTCACTTGGGACACCAAGCGATGATTTCACAGCTTAAAGCATTGGCTCAGGCTGAGGGATTAAAAACGCTGGTCATGATTTTTGAGCCTCAACCGCTTGAATATTTTAAAGGCTACGATGCTCCGCCACGTATCAGTTCTCTTCGCGAAAAAGTCGAATATTTGACTGAACTGGGTGTCGATTATATTGCGGTTGCTAAATTCGATCAGTTCTTTCGCAGCCTAAATGCCACCGAATTTGCAGATTTGCTCAAATTTAAACTCAATGCCCAGCATCTGGTCTTGGGGGACGATTTTCATTTTGGTAAAAACCGTCAAGGCAATAGCGAGTTTTTACGCGATTACGGCTTTGATGTAACCAACTTAAACACCATCAATTTTGAAGGTGACCGCGTCAGTTCTACCCGTATCCGTCAGGTTCTGGCCGAAGGCGATCTGGCACTGGCTGCGCAGCTTTTGGGGCGTCCGTATAGTATTATTGGTCGGGTTCAATATGGTGACCAGATTGGTCGTACCTTAAACTTTCCGACCATCAATGTTCGTCTTGGGCGCCATAAGCCTTGTTTAAGTGGCATTTATGCCGTAGACGTGGTCTGTGAAACCGCCGCCTTAAATGAAAAAGTTCGTGCGCAAAATCCGGAGCAACCCGGCGTAGCTGGTTATCGAAGTGACAGCCTGTTTGGCGCAGGCCATGTGGGTACCCGTCCTGCCATTGCGCAAACTCATCCCGAATGGCGATTGGAAGTACACTTTCCACAAGTTTCTGCTAATCTGTATGGCTTATTGATGCGGGTGACGTTTTTGCACTATTTACATGGTGAACGACCTTACCCTTCGCTTGAAGCACTCAAGGCCGGCATTGACCAAGATGTTGAAGATTTGCTCGAATATCGTGAGCAACATTCACAACACCCTTTTTAATTTCGAATTTTTTGATAGTAAAACACGTCAGCGTTCGAGCTGATTGAACTGGAAGACGACTTGCATGAGCGATAAGCAAACTCCTGAAAATGCAGTGGATTACAAAGCCACGTTAAACCTGCCGGGCACCGAATTTGCAATGAAAGCAAACTTGGCCGTACGCGAAGTAAAATGGTTAGAAGAGTGGTACGCCGACAACATTTATCAGAAGATTCGTGAATCGCGTATTGGCAAGAAAAAATATGTATTACACGATGGCCCTCCGTATGCCAATGGTCAGATTCATTTGGGTCATGCAGTCAACAAGGTACTCAAAGACATCATTATTAAAAGCCGCGTGATGGACGGCTTTGATGCGCCGTATGTACCCGGATGGGACTGCCACGGCTTGCCAATCGAACTTAAAGTTGAAGAAAAAGTCGGTAAAGTCGGCGTTAAAATCGATGCATCGAGCTTCCGTAAAGCCTGCCGTGACTACGCCATGAGTCAGGTCGACTTACAGCGTAAAGACTTTATCCGGATGGGCGTTTTTGGTGACTGGAACGATCCGTACCTGACCATGAACTTCAAACAAGAAGCTGATATTGTGCGTGCCTTGGGTGAAATTCAAAAAGCAGGCCATATCGAACCTGGTTTAAAACCTGTGAACTGGTGTATCGACTGTGGTTCTGCATTGGCAGAAGCTGAAGTGGAATACGAAGATAAAAAATCCGACGCCATTGACGTTGGTTTTGGCGTGGTCGATCTTCAGGATCTGGCACAACGTGTCAATGCAGATATCACCGCACCAACCGATATTGTGATCTGGACGACTACTCCATGGACATTACCTGCCAATCAGGCGGTTGCACTGAACGCCGAGATTGATTACCAACTGGTACAAGTTCAAGGCGAACGTGGTTTGCAAAACTTTATTCTGGCCAAAGATCTGGTCGAATCGGCGATTGAGCGTTACAAGCTTGAAAATCCAGTCGTACTGGCAGACTTTAAAGGTGCAGCACTTGAGCATCTCAAGCTGCAACATCCATTACTGGTGGATCGTCAGGTTCCTGTGATCTTGGGCGAACACGTGATTGCCACGAGCGGTACGGGTGCAGTGCATACCGCGCCGGGCCACGGTGCAGACGACTACAAAGTTGGCTTGCAATACAACTTAAAAGTTGATAACCCAGTGGGTGGAAACGGGGTTTATTTACCAAGCGCACCTATTTTTGCCGGTGAGCACATCTACAAAGCCAATCCGCAAATCATTGAGGCATTGGGCAGTGTTGGACGCTTGTGGGCACATCAACCGATCAAACACAGCTATCCACATTGCTGGCGCCACAAAACACCAATCATTTTCCGTGCAACACCGCAATGGTTCATCAGTATGGACCAAAAAGGCTTACGTGACGGTGCAATGAATGCCATCGAAAATGAGATCAGTTTTGTACCTGATTGGGGTAAAAACCGTATTCAATCTATGATTGAAGGTCGTCCAGACTGGTGTATCTCACGTCAGCGTACATGGGGCGTTCCAATTCCATTCTTTGTACATAAAGATACCAATGAATTGCATCCGCGCACCGCTGAACTCATCGAAGAAGTTGCCAAACTGATCGAACAAGAAGGCATCGATGCATGGTACAACCGTGATGCCAAAGACTTCATTGGTGAAGATGCAGCGCACTACAATGCAGTCCGAGACACACTAGACGTCTGGTTTGACTCAGGTACAACACACTATGCGGTTTTGCGCCAGCGTGAAGAATTAACCGATCCGGCAGATTTGTACCTTGAAGGGTCTGACCAGCATCGTGGCTGGTTCCAGTCATCTCTGCTCACTTCTGTCGCGATTAATCAGCGTGCACCTTACAAAGGCTTACTGACGCACGGTTTCGTGGTCGATGAAAAAGGCCGTAAGATGTCGAAGTCTTTAGGCAATATCATTACCCCTCAAGACATCATCAAAGACATGGGTGCAGATGGCTTGCGTTTCTGGATTGCGTCAAGCGATTACCGTTATGAGATGACCGCAGGTAAAGAAATTTTCAGCCGTGCCTCAGATGGTTATCGTCGTATTCGTAATACCTTGCGTTTCTTGCTGGCCAACCTCAATGGCTTCAAACCGTCTACAGATGCATTGCCTGTCGATCAATTGATTGCACTGGATCAATACATCTTGCAACGTGCTGCTGAGGTTCAAAAAACCATTCAGCAAGCTTACGAAGATATGAACTTCCATATCGTGTGCAGTGCATTGACTAACTTCTGTATCAATGACTTGGGTGGTTTCTATCTTGATATCATCAAAGATCGTCAGTACACCACCAAAGCAGACTCACAAGCGCGTCATTCTGCACAAACCGCTTTGTATCATTTGGTTCAGGCATTTGTACGCTGGATGGCACCAATCTTAAGCTTCACTGCACAAGAAGCATGGCCGTTAATTCCAGAGCAAAGCGAGCAATATGTCTTTACTACCGAGTGGTACGATATTCCTGTCGCAAGCAGTGCAAACTTGGTGTCTGAGGCCGACTGGCAAACATTAATTAACGTAAAATCAGCAATTAATAAGCAGATTGAAGCGGCACGTAACGCTAAGATCGTGGGAAGTAATCTTTCTGCCAAAGTTGAAATTTGGGCCAAAGATGACATTCAAAGCGTTTTAAACCAGTTGGGTGATGAACTCCGTTTTGTACTGATTACATCGCAAGTGCATGTTTATGCCTATGCAGAGCACGGTGAAGCGACAGAGCTTGATGGCCTACGTGTCAAAGTGACTGCGGCTGAAGGTGAAAAATGTGTGCGCTGCTGGCACGTACTTCCAGATGTCAATACACATGCAGATCATCCAGGTTTATGTGGTCGTTGTATTATTAACGTCACGGGCAGTGGCGAAGTGAGAAAATATGCCTAAGCTTCAAGCAAAAAAGGGCTTATTCCAGTTTTATCCTCATAATCTGATTTGGCTCGCACTTTCTGTGCTGGCCATTGTGGTGGATCAGTGGACCAAGTGGATTGCCAGCACCCATCTAAATTATGCAGATCCGGTGCCAGTTTTGCCCTTTTTAAACTGGACCTTACTGCACAATTATGGCGCAGCGTTTAGCTTTCTGTCCGATGCAGGAGGCTGGCAGCACTATCTATTTACAGGTTTAGCAGGCATCGTATCCATCATTTTTGTGTTCTGGCTGATGCGCATGCCTAAACAGACCGTTGTGCTGCCTGCTGCGATTGCATTGATTTTGGGTGGTGCATTGGGCAATCTGATTGACCGTGTGACCTTAGGTTATGTGGTCGATTTTATCCATGTATTTTATCAAGATCACCACTTCCCCGCGTTTAATATTGCCGACAGTGCGATCACTTTGGGTACCATTTTATTGTTAATCGATACGTTCTTTCTAGAAAAGCAACGTATCCAACGTGCAGAAGCCAAACATGACTGAGATTATCCAACCTAACGAAGAAATTCGTATTGAAGAAGGTGCAAAAGTCGATTTGCACTTTTCAGTGGCCATTGAAAATGGCGTTGAAATTGATAATACCCGCAGTCGTGAAGCGCCTGTTAGCCTTACCATTGGCGATGGCAACTTACTGCCAGGCTTCGAAAAAGCACTGTTTGGATTACGTGCTGGTGACCGCCGTACGGTACATTTACCACCAGAAGACGCTTTTGGTGAATGGAATCCAGAAAACATACAAAAGTTTGATACGGTCAAATTCGAGCAACGACCTATTGTCGGCCATATGATCGAGTTTGAAGATAAAGCGAAAGCCACCTTATTTGGTGTGGTGAAATCGGTCGACGACAGTATTACCGAAATCGACTTTAATCATCCACTTGCAGGAAAAAATATTACCTTTGAAGTTGAAATCTTTAAGGTAACACCTGCTGGCCAGCAAGGCATTAAATTGATGTAAATCAAAAGCACTCTTCGGAGTGCTTTTTTTATCACGTTGTCAGCAAAAGCCTACACGGATCATCGTGAATCACCCATGTTGTGATTAAGAATTTTTCACTAAGATACAAGACATAGAGAGACAGGAAGTCTCATTGAAAATAAAAATACACAGGACGTGGTCGTGAATAGGACATTAACGACACAATAATCGGAATACAAAGAACCCCTGTCAGGATGATAGGGGTTCTTTTTTGGCTGTTATTTTTATATATGGTTATAAATCTTTTAGGTACTGCACAATCTGTGTATTTTGTGCCATTTCTGCCAGTTCCAGTGCCGTATATTGGCCTTTAAAACTGATATCGGCACCTTTACTGACCAAAAGCTTTACAACATCCAGATGATCATTTTCAGCAGCAGCCTGAAGGGCGCTGTAACCTTCTTCATCGCTCTGATTCGGATCGATACCGTCTGCGAGTAATTGCCTTACCCGCGCTGTATCACCAAGTGATGCCCAGTACACGAGTTCAGGGAGTTGAACATCATCCTCTTGATCTGACAGAGATGAAACGCTATTTATTTTCATTTTATCAACACTCTTATAAAATAAACTGGCTTTTACTTTACAATCACAATGTTTTATACAGCAGTTGTTTGTTCATTCATTCCAATATACCCTGCACTGTTTGCAATACGCTGACACCAGTGCTGTATATTCGGATATAAATTTAGATCAAAACCACCTTCATCAGCCACATGCGTGTAGGCATACAACGAGATATCGGCAAGTGAAATTTCCTCGCCTAACAAATAATGATGTCTATTAAGTGCTTGCTCTAAAATTTTAAGAACCCGATGTCCTTTGGGTTGTAATTTTTTATACTCCTCAATACGGGCCTCTGGCATGCCTTGATATTTCTGGATAAATCGAGCAACAGCAATACAGGGTTCATGGCTATATTGTTCAAAGAACATCCACTCATACATTTTAGCTTTCTTATAACGATCTGAGGGAACAAAATACGTTCCTTCTGCAAGATAGCCTAAAATTGCATTTGATTCAGCAAGTAATTGATCACTTTCTAGCTCCAGAACTGGGATTTTCGCATTTGGATTCATTTTTAAAAATTCTGGCGTATGTGTCTCTGCTTTCAACACATCAATATGAATCCATTCATGTTCAATTTCCAGAAAACTTAATAAGAGTTTAATTTTATAACAGTTTCCAGACTGGATATCACCATAAACTTTCATAAGTACGTCCAAGATGATTTTTCATTTATCATAACGTAAAGTGATCGATGTGCTGGGCAGATTTTGTATTTTCTAATTTGATATGCGCTTTCTACTTATTTTTTTATTTCTTTTCTCTTTCATTTAGGCATAAAAAAGCCCCCTTAACGTATGTTAAGGGGGCTTTCGTATTTAAAAGCTGGCGATGACTTACTCTCACATGGCTAACGCCACACTACCATCAGCGCGAAGAGGTTTCACTTCT
>Ga0308158_10000197_pt1 | contig 128874 bp, 117 predicted proteins | sample PhyBR2_FD_201038 | JGI IMG/M metagenome (GOLD analysis project Ga0308158, IMG submission 201038) | Phyllosphere microbial communities from UC Gill Tract Community Farm, Albany, California, United States - DLSLB.R2 | ecosystem: Host-associated > Plants > Phyllosphere > Unclassified | place... | reverse complement strand
AGAGTGAACCACCTGATCCCTTCCCGAACTCAGAAGTGAAACCTCTTAGCGCTGATGGTAGTGTGGGGTTACCCATGTGAGAGTAAGTCATCGCCAGCTTTTAAATCTAAAACACCCCGATCTCTAGCGAGAGCGGGGTGTTTTTTTATGCACAGATGAAAGAAAAAGATAAGAAATTAAGAAGCAAAATAAAAGCTCTAGCCTTTGCTGGAGCTTTTAAAGATCATTAAAAAGATTCTACTTAAACAATAAAATTATTAATCTTTAAAATGAACAGGAATCCATTGATAGCTTTTCCCATCTGCTGAGTAAATATGTCCAATGCCTGGGAATGGCAAATGGGGTGCTGCGATGGTTTGTCCATGTTTGGCATAATCAGCAAACTGCTTTAATCGGGTTTGAACAGCTGTTTTCGGGTCAATATCATATTCTATTGCTGTTTCTGGTTTATCGAATTGTACTGTATGAGAGTGGACAATATCCCCAATAAAAACAATATCTTCATCCGTTGTTTTTAGTTTATAACTAAAATGCCCTGGGGTATGACCAGCAGTACTGATCACTTCAAATCCGCTGATGTTGTCACCCAGTTTAAATGTTTTAAACTGTTTTTTAACTTGATAGGGTGCAAGGGCGGCTTTGATCTTTTCTACAGTTGCTAAATAATTGGCACGTTTATCTTGCGCTATTTTTTCAGCTTGTTTCGGATTCAGCCAATAATTTGCTTCATCTTCAGAGACATAGATGGTGGCATTTGGGTAGTTTGCTATGCCATTTTTACTGACACCACAGGAATGATCAGGATGTAAATGTGTTAGTAAAATCGTATTGACTTGTTCAGGTTGATGACCTGAAGCTTTGAGGTTTTTTAATACAGAGCCAAGATGCGCACCGAAACAATCTGCAGTACCGCTATCCACCAAAACCAGTGATTTACCTGTGTTAACTAAAAATGCATTCACCGATGTTTGTACACCTTTGGCTTGATCTGCATGATATTTCTTTAAAATTTCTTGAACCTTATCCTGTGAAATATCTTTAAATAGTGTGGGAGACATAAAGTTGGTGCCATCTAGCAAGGCGGTAATTTGTGTATTGCCCAGCTGATGTTGGTAAAACCCTGCTACTTGTGCTTGTTGTTCAATGATCGGTAATGTTTTGGTGACTTCTGCTTGTGATGTAAGAGGGAATAAGCCGAATAAAAGGACTGATAATGATAAGGTGGTTTTTTTCATTGGATTTGATCAGAATTAATTTAACGAATTATTTTTTAACATGGATTCATTCAGTATTACGCTTTTTATATATGAAAAAAAATCTACTTTTGTAAGCGAATTTTTTATTAATATGCACAATGATCGAATCAGCTATGTGAGGTCATTCATTTATATCCTGACGATTTCTGGCTCTTTTCCATTCAATAAAAGTACAAATCAGCGTTGTTGGTAGTATAAGGACAAACTGGAGGTAAAGAAAACTGAATAAAGGGGAAGGCGTGACTATAGCGATGATTAGAATAAAAGGGGCTAGCATAAAGCCTAAAAGACACCCATAGATCAAACTATAACGCCAAGAGGCTAATGCTAATTTACTTGCAAAAAAGTGTTTAAATAAGAGATTGGTAATGATGGCTGGAATGCACCCTAGAAGGTAACCAATTGGAGTAATCAAGATGAATGCAGCGATCATTGGAAATATAATAGATGGTGTAATGAGTCCTTTTAAAAACCGCATTGGATTATAAAAAATAATTTCGCTGTGAAATGTGATTGCGATAATAAATGTACAGATGAATGGACCACAGAGGATAAATGCAGATATTTTTCTTTTGTTATTTTTTGACATATCCATATTGAGGCTAGCCCCTTTTGTTCATTTTTATAATGATAGTGTAGTAAAACATTAGCATAAAAAAAGACTTCCGAAGAAGCCTTTTGGTGATTTATGATCGTCTAGGATGAGACAATCAATAATTAAGAAACTTTATCACCTGGTTTCGCACCAGATTCAGGTGAAATCACCCAAACACCATCACCATTTCCAGCAGCAAGCACCATACCATTTGAAATACCAAAACGCATTTTACGCGGCGCAAGGTTTGCAACCATGACCACCAATTTGCCAGTTAAGTCTTCAGGTTTGTAGAACTCACGGATCCCACTGAATACATTACGTGGTTCAGCTTCACCGATATTTAGAGTCAATTGAAGCAGCTTATCAGAACCTTCTACTGTTGCAGCTTCTAAGACTTCAGCAACACGTAAGTCGACTTTGATAAAGTCATCAATCGTAATGATTTCTGCTTCACCCACTTTGGTTTCAGGCTTTTTCTCTTTGGTTTTTTCAGTTTTCTTTTCTGCTTTCGCTGGTGTTGCAGCAGCTAAAGATTCTTTTGATGCATCAACCATTGCAGCAACTGCTTTTGGATCAACACGTTGCATCAATGGCTGGAATTGAGCAATTTCATGCGCAACTAAAACCGTTTTTCCTGAAGCAAAATCAAAACTTTCAAGTTTTAAGAAGTCTTGAACTTGTGTTGCCAAAGTTGGCAGTACTGGTGCCAAGTAAACAGCCAATTGGCGGAATAGGTTGATCCCAACAGAACAGACATCATGAACTTGTTGTTCCTGACCTTCTTGTTTTGCCAAAGCCCATGGTTTTTTCTCATCAATATACTGATTTGCACGATCAGCAAGTGCCATGATTTCACGTATAGCGGTTGAAAACTCACGCGCTTCATAAGATTGAGCAATTGAATCACCCGCATCAATGAAACTTTGAACCAGCTCAGGTTCAGCACATGTTGCAGACAAGCTATTGTTAAAATTGCTGTTAATGAATTTTGCACAACGACTAGCAATATTCACAACTTTTCCTACTAAATCTGAATTTACTTTTTGTACAAAGTCATCAAGATTCAAATCAGAATCTTCAACTTTATCAGAGAGTTTAGAAGCAAAGTAATAACGTAAATACTCAGGATTTAAGTGCTGTAAATAGGTTTCAGCTTTAATAAATGTGCCACGCGATTTTGACATTTTTTGACCATTTACAGTCAAGAAACCATTTACGAATAGACCTGTAGGGGTGCGGTAATTTGCACCTTCTAACATCGCAGGCCAGAACAACGCATGGAAATATACAATGTCTTTACCAATGAAGTGATACACCTCATTTTTAGAATCTTTTTTCCAGTAGTCGTCAAAGCTTAATTCTGGGCGTTTCGTTTTGATGTAATTTTCAAAACTTGACATATAACCAATCGGGGCATCAACCCAAACATAGAAATATTTATTTGGTGCATCTGGAATTTCAAAGCCGAAATAAGGTGCATCACGAGAGATATCCCAATCGTTTAGACCATTTTCAAACCATTCATCCAACTTATTTGCGATCGAAACAGGTAAACGTCCTTCATCACGCGTCCATTTTTGCAAGTATTCGGCAAAGTTTGGGAGTTTAAAGAAATAATGATCTGATGATTTTTCAACAGGTGTCGCACCGCTTAATGTTGAGCGTGGATTTAATAGCTCTGTCGCATTATAGGTCGTACCGCACACTTCGCATGAGTCGCCATACTGATCTTCTGATTTACATTTTGGGCAGGTCCCTTTAATGAAACGGTCTGACAAGAACATGCTTTTTTCAGGATCAAACAACTGAGTAACAGGGCGAATCGCAATATTGCCTGCCTCACGGTTTTTAATATAGATTTCCTCAGAACGGGCTTTATTTTCATCGCTATTGGTTGAATCATAGTGATCGAAATGTACGCCAAAGCCATCAAAATCACGAATATGCTCTTTTTGCACATTGGCAATTTGTGCTTCTGGACTAATCCCATTGGCTTCTGCACGGAGCATGATTGCTGTCCCATGTGCATCATCCGCGCAGACATAAGTCACTTCATGACCCATTGCACGCATGGCACGAACCCAGATATCTGCTTGGATGTAGCCGAGTAGGTGACCCATATGAATAGGACCATTTGCGTATGGAAGGGCGTTAGTGACTAAAATATTTCGCACGGATATAACTCTCTTTCTCAAAGTTAATGCAAGGGCATTGATTTTAGCGTAATTGCTATGAAGATGCACAACAGAATAGGTGAATTCTTTTCAAATGTAGATTTTTACGCATATTCTTATATCTTCCAATTCATTATTATAGAATGACGTATTCGTGTATTTCCCAAGAGTAATAAATCTATGATTGATGATGAATATTTTGATGATGACCAGCCTGTAACCCGTATTCCACAAAATCAAAATAGTAAAAATCTGATTGAAAAAAATATTCTGAAACAAGCTGAACGCTATTTTGAAGACATTTCTGAAGATGAACATCAGTATCTTATTGAAACACTCAATGGGTTTGCTCAAGAAGAGCCTTATTTTGAAGTTTTAGCCAATCAATTGGATCAGCCTGTAGGGGCTAAAATTGCCAATGACGCTCTCAATCTATTGCATTTTTGGCAATTGATACACGAAGCTGAAGATATTGCTCAGTTTAATCTTTTAGATGTGATCAACAGTGCGTTTTTTCAGTCTGAGATGTTTAAAGCTTTTGATCAATTAGCGCTGGGTGAGCAGAAGCCACAATACCAAGCTGTGTTAGAACAAAGCTTTAAACTCTATCAATTAGAGTTGTATGCAGGATGTATTCCATTGCTTTATGCTCAATTGGAAGGTTTGTTAACGGCTGTTTTAGTTCAAAATGGTTATTTAAAACAACAGGACACCAAGTTTATTGATGTCTATAAAATCGTTCCTGGGTTAAAAGGTCATGAGATTAAAAGTTTGTGGCATAAAGCTAAAATTGCCAATGAATTGAATCATTATTTTTTAGAGTTGGCTGCTTATAAGGTGGATAGTAGTTCAACGGTGAGTATGACACGGCATAATATTCTACATGGTACGGATTTGAATCATTTTAATCGGGGTCGCAGTTTCGTATTGTTTATTTGGCTATTTGCGGCAGTCAGTTTTATGGGAAATGTCCGATCATAAAGTTCGAATCGTGATGATTCTTCACCTAAACTTCACATCCTAATCAAACACGCTACATTTTAATTTTAGAAACTAACACCAAGATCGAAGAAGGAGAAAATCATGCGGTCTTGGTATGTATTTGTTGCTTCAGCATTTGCAAGTTTAGGGGCTGTTCTCAGTTTAGTTGTGCCATTTTGTCTTTTTCTATATTTTTATCAGGGCGATTTATTTATTTCAGCTTCTGAACGAACTTCAAGCCGAGGCATGGAAGTTGTATTGTATTTAACTCCATTTTTACTGCTGGTCGGGTTTTTTAGTTACACAGTTATTTTTAAAGTATTTAAAGTACCTCAAAAAATCATCGAAACAACACAGATTATAAAATCTATAACTTTGATCTTTATCATGATGTTAAGTTTTTTATTGTTAGTTTTATGTTTAGATGGTGCTCTATCTAGCTTTATCGAGGCATTGAGTTATTTAATCTTCGTTTATTTACTGTTATTGCTCCCGTTTTGTATCGGTCTAGTTCTCGGAAATGCAGTTTACTTCATTTTATGCAGAAAATTTAATGCGCAGAATATGTTTAGAAAACAAGTACATCATTGGGTTTAAATTTGCGTTTCATGTTATGTTCGAACTTCGATATCAATAAGAAATTACCTATGCTTAAACTGATTGCCGAAGACTTTATCCAAGTGGATAAAATTGATTTAGTTTTACCTTTATATCAACAATTAGTTGAGCAAACTAAACGAGAAACGGGCTGTATAGCCTATGATTTATATCATGATTTACGCAATACAGGGCATTTTGTATTTATTGAGGAATGGGTGGATCGAGCTGCTTTAGATGCCCATGTCCAATCCTCCCATTTTCAGGATTTAGTCCCGCAAATTGATCAACATAGAAGACAAGATGGAATTTTTACCCATATGCAACATTATGATGAATTGTTTAAAAAATGAATATTTAGCATTCATCTTTAATCATTTTCTTAATCTTGATTGCCTTTTCAAAATGATCAAGCTGATGGGTTTTAATCCACCATTCTGCCACTTGCATTAGGGTTTCTGGATCGTCATTTTTATTGGCAAAGAATGCATAAAAAGATAAACCAACATCATCTCCCTTTTTGGCAATTTTATCATTACAGACTCGGATAATTTTTTCTTTCATTAACTGTTGCATTAAATAGACTCGGTATTTGTTTTGATTCAATGATTTTCAATCAATCAGAATAGGCTATTTTATTCATTTTGAAACAAAAAAACACATCGCTACAAACTGTGTATGAATTGTTAAAGAAATGCATCTTTTTACATTTTATGGAGTTTCAGTTGTTATAACTAGGGTGAGACTTAATTAAATAGGAAGAAAATCATGACAAATTTAGACGATTTAAAAAACAAAGCTTCTGAAGTAATTGATGATGTGAAGTTAAAAGCCAAAGAAGCAAAATTAGGTGCTGAAAAGGTTGCAGATGACCTCAAACATAAAGCAAAAGAAACACTGCTTAAAGGTGAGCAAGCTGTAAATGATTTGAAGCACAAAAAAGATGATGAAAAGTAATTTGAACAATCACTGAACAGCGGCACGCTGTTCAGTGATACTTTTTAATTAAGGTTCTTTACGAATCCACTCAATTTCACGAATCTGATTATTCACCACCGTAAAAGTATAAGTTACATTCTCAATCTCATAGATATAGTTGGATACGGTAACCGTCGTTTTACCTTCTTTACGTTCATAAGTGTTCATTGAAATTGGAGATTGGCCAATACGTGTCGACATTTCCGTCAAACTATCACCTACAGAAACCAATTGCCCTGAAGATGTACGCACCGCAGTTGTAGAGGTTCCAGCAACAGCTGAACTCGAAATGATTACAGAAAAAACTAAAAATAATAGAGACTTCATAGACCTACCTTATTATTGTCAAAAACCACACAAAGTTGTTATTTACCCAACGTGACTATAGCTATTTTTTATCCAGTATTTGTATGGGAATTATTAAGAAGGCGTTTGTCATAGAAATCTAAATCGCAAAAACTAAAAGTTCATTCTGAACAATGAGATAAAATGATTGAATAGATTATTTTGGATGCTAAACCAACTAAATCAGTAGGATTAATAACAACATTCAAAAAGCTGAATAGAAGTTTGCTTAACCTCAGGTCAATTTACAGTTAAACTATCTGTTCTCAGTATTTATTGTATTTGCAAATTTGGAGCAAATCTATGTCGTGGCTTTCTTCGCTTAAATCAGTTTTTTCTCCTGCGCAGGAGGTGAAAGAGGAAGAAGTCCAATCTGTTTTGCAAAACTATATTTTGCCAAATTCAAATGTCTTAAAAGATCGTATTACTCAAGTGAATGTTGTAGGCCGAGTATTACAACTAACAATTAATACTTATCCTGAAGAGTCAGATCATTTACAAAAAATTCATGATGATCTCGCCGATGCATTGGAGAAGTGCGGTATTCAAGAGTTGAATTTGCATGTGATTCAACAAAAAATTCAACATGATTCGAGTTGTGGCAATGATCAGCATGGAAAAGCAGGGCATAGTTGCGCTTCAAAGCCAAAAGAGCAACATCCTAATCTTCCTCCAGTTGTCGATGCTTCTGCTAAAATGGCAAATACACAAGAAGACCCTAATAATCCGCCGATTCAAAAAGCAGCACCACAACAACGAGATATTCCGAAGCACCCTCGAATTCAAAATGTGATCCTCATATCATCGGGTAAAGGTGGTGTGGGTAAATCAACCACCACAGTAAATATCGCATTAGCTTTACACAAATTAGGCTTAAAAGTCGGGGTTTTGGATGCTGATATCTATGGTCCAAGTATTCCAACAATGCTGGGTAATGCTGGACAAACACCTAAAATAGAAGGTGAAAATTTTGTACCATTAGAAGCTTATGGCATGGCGGTACTTTCGATCGGTCATTTGATTGGGAAAGAAAATACACCAGTTGCTTGGCGTGGTGCAAAAGCCACAGGTGCATTGATGCAACTGTTTAATCAAGCGCTATGGCCTGATTTAGATGTTCTGGTTATCGATATGCCACCTGGTACAGGTGATATTCAATTAACCCTTGCCCAGCGTATTCCTGTCACTGGCGCTGTGATTGTGACGACACCACAGAATGTAGCCTTGATGGATGCAGTGAAAGGGATTGAATTGTTTAATAAAGTGCATATTCCAGTTATGGGTGTGGTAGAAAATATGTCGACGCATATTTGCTCAAACTGTGGTCATGAAGAACAAATTTTTGGTACTGGTGGCGGAGATCAATTGTCTGAGCAATATAATATTCCGTTGCTGGGTCGATTGCCTTTAAATGTTCAAATTCGTGAAAATGCTGATGCTGGTAAACCTTCTGTGATTGCAGGAGATGTTGCTGCAGAAAACTATATGGCTATTGCTGAAAAAATCGCACAAGCTTTACCTAAAGCCGAAAAAGATCCACATAGAATTTTCTAAGAATTGACTTCTCAAGCGCCCTCTCTTTATTTTAGCAATTGAATTAAAGAGAGGATATTTGAGAATGGATCAATGAAATATTTAAACTTACTCGATAATAATGTTTTATAGGTACTGCCCATTTTTAGTATCCCAAAGAAATTTAAATAATTTCTGTTAAATATGAAGGGTATGCTACAAATAGGGTTGATTAACAGGCTATGCTAAGTTAATTAAAGTTATTCTTAATTCAAAAATAAAATTTAAAAGACCTTCTCTTTAATATCTATATAAAAATATAGAAAATTGATCAACTGGTATATTCATTGCTTAGGTATAATTTCTTATTTAAACCATTGAGTAGACCATGCTATTAAAAAAAATCTTATGTGCTTTGGGAGTCTGTAGTTCGATGTTCTTGGCTGCATGTAACGATAGTGATTCAGATAAAAACAGTTCTAATTCAACTACACAGAAATCATTACAACCCATCATCATTCAAGGTGCTTTACCTGTAGAGTCTGAGCAAATGGCCTCAAAACTAAGCAATTCTACAGTCGAAACGTTCGGTGGTTGGACGTTTTGGAAAGGAACCTATCAGGGTTATCCGGTGATTATCTCTAAAACAAGAATGGGAATGAGCAACTCTGCTGCCGCAACAGCAATTGCGATTGAACGTTATAAACCCATTGCGATTATTAACCAAGGAACATCAGGTGGGCATGATCCTGATCTTAAGGTCTATGATATTGTTTTAGGTCGTTACACCACCAATATTGGTGCATTTAGAACACCTAAAAAAGCAGTTGGAAAGGGTTCAAATTCTCTTGAATGGACAGAAGCTTTTGATGTACTGCCTACGGATGAGTCTGATCCTGAACCGATTGCAATTCGTAAATTTGAAGCAGATAAAGATCTGTTATTGGCAGCACAGCGTGCAAAAACCAATTATAGCAAGGGCCGTGTGGTTGAAGGTACTATTGGTTCAGCAGATGTTTGGAACAATGAATTGGACCGAATTGCTTTTTTCCATAAAAACTATGGCACTTCTGTAGAGGAAATGGAGGCTGCATCTGTGGCACAAATTGCCAGCCAATATAAAGTACCATTCCTTGGTGTTCGTATTTTATCGAACAATATTACCAATGGGGGTGCATATGATCCTGGTACTGGAGAAGCGTGCCAGCATTATGTTCTAGATGTGGTTGTTGAATATATGAAAGCTAAACAAGCCGCTTTAAAGTAAATTTTTTATCAGAATAAGTTGGAGCTTGTTTAAAGAATGTTTGGCTGTTTTTTACGGTTATTCCACTTTTTAATCACGCTCCAACGCCAGTAAATACGTGTCACAATAAAGAGTAGCGATGCAAATACAAATGCTTCAATAAACAAACCAGTTGCAAGAATTTTGGCTAGACTAAAATCAATATGCCCATGGCCAAAGTTTTTGATCCAATGAATGATTTGATGGAAAACACCAAGTAACATTTCCTTATTGATCATATGCACATGATAAATTTTGGAACCAATCCAAAAGGCAAAAATCAAAATTGGCACAATGGTTAAGGGATTCATGATCCAAGCTAAAATTAAACCAATCGGTAAGTTTGCTTCAAAGAATAAAACTGAAAAAATAATTAATAAGGTGTGGAATGGGATAGGCAAGATGCCCCAAAAGGTACCAATAAACATTGCTTTAGAAATCGATTTTCGATTGACATACCAAAGCTGAGGACTTAAGGCTTTATCGCCAAAAATCTTCATGAATTTCAAATTGTTGACTCGCTCTGGACTAGGGAGCCAAGACTGAAAAAAATGCTTTGCCATAAAAGTAGAAAATGCAAGAAAGGTAACTATTGTGCATCAATGTAGATAAAAACGACAACCTTTCTGACAAAAAACCTAATGAGTAAGAGAAAAATATGGATAAAGAATAGTCAATAAAACTGAAAATTTACTTAAAAAGCCCTTGATTTATGTCTAAGACTGCCTGTAATTGAACTACTTGTTATTTTAAGGCTAATCAGTGTTCTATTTGGGAATAAACTTACTGATTTAAAAGGTATTATTATTGATTTAAAAGTTTGATTTTGGACATAAAAACAGCATTTCTTCGATCAGTGACTTTGCAGTTTTTATCTGATTTTAAGTTTTCAAAGCATTGAAAATAAAATATATTTTCATTTAGGGTAATGTTCTTCAATAAGTTCTCTTACAATTAATTTTTTGCCAATTCAATTTAAAAGATTTAATCTGCGATCAATCCATTGATGAGGTCATTTAATGATTTCATGGTTTTTTATTGGCTTGGTGGTGACGATTCTTTTGACACCAGGACCAACCAATACGCTTTTAGCATCTTCTGGAATTCAAGTTGGAATTCGAAAATCTCTTGCATTAATTCCAGCGGAAGCGCTTGGCTATCTTATCTCCATTACCATTTGGGGGTTAATTATTGGATCTGTGTCTAAACAGTTTCCAAGTGTACCTGTTATTCTTAAATTATTTAGCGCAGGCTATATTTTATTCCTGGCTTTAAAATTATGGCGTACAGCAAATCGAGATGAAAACTTTAATCATGCGACAATTCGGGCGCGTGAGTTATTTTTTGCAACCCTTTTAAACCCGAAAGCACTTCTTTTTGCTTCTGCAATTTTTCCAACACATGTATGGCAAAATGCGTCTGCTTATACTTCACATATGTTGGTGTTTTTATTATTAATCGTACCGATTGCATTTTTTTGGACATTTATTGGTTCTGTGATTTGCAGTAATAAAGTGACTTGGCTCAATCAGCGTAATATGCAAAGAACTGCGTCTTTAGTTTTAGTGAGTTTTACTGTACCACTGAGCTATTCAGCACTTTTAAGCCTTTAGCAATCGATGTTAGTTAAACTTAAGTTTGTACGTTTACTTACAGACTTGGGTTGCTCTATTTCGTCATAAACATTCCTTTCAAAAGCAATTTCAGTTAAAGTACAGCGCAGTAAATAGCACAGTTTTGGGATAGAGATAAATGGCAATTAAGTCTGATCGTTGGATTCGTGAAATGAGCGAAAAGCACGGTATGATTGAACCGTATGCAGAAAACCAAGTGCGTTATGATGAACATGGTGAAAAGCTAATTTCTTATGGCGTATCTAGCTATGGTTATGACGTACGTTGTGCACGTGAGTTTAAAGTCTTTACCAATGTTCACTCTGCCATTGTCGACCCTAAAAATTTCGATGAACGTAGTTTTATCGACATTGAATCTGATGTTTGTATCATCCCTCCAAACTCATTTGCGTTAGCACGTACTGTTGAATATTTCCGTATTCCACGTAATGTTTTGACGATCTGCCTAGGTAAATCGACTTATGCACGTTGCGGTATCATTGTAAATGTAACGCCACTTGAACCTGAATGGGAAGGTCATGTGACATTAGAGTTTTCAAATACGACGAATTTACCTGCGCGTATTTATGCCGGTGAAGGTGTTGCTCAAATGCTGTTTTTTGAATCTGATGAAGTTTGTGAAACCTCTTATAAAGATCGTGGTGGTAAATACCAAGGTCAGGTTGGGGTAACCTTACCTAAAGCTTAAATTAAAAATGAGCTAAAAGAAGCAAGTGTAAATCACTTGCTTTTTTTATGTATATATCAACATGATAAATATGAATTTTATATTTTTTTATGATAAAAATTTTAAAATAAGACCATAGTTAAATTTAACTAAATAAAATTTTAACTTATGTGAAATTATTGTTTTTTATCGGAAAATACAAATCTTTATTCGGTATGAATCTCGATCTATGCTACAAATAAACATTAAAATAAATGTGATTTATACTGTGTTATTTATTCATTTCTAGAAGGGTAATTTAGCATAGGCATAAATAATTAAGGTCAAGCTTTGCTAAGGATGGAAGCATAAGATGTCCCAGAGAAAATATTTAAGTCTTGTATTGCTAGCATTGAGTGGTTTAGGGATAAATACTACTTATGCAGCAACATTACAAGCACTGACTGATGAGCAATTATCAGAAACCACAGGTCAAGCATTGATGAGCCTTGCTTATCTTGCACCAAATGATTCTGCCAATCTAATGAGCAAATATAGTAGTGGCTCAAATATTGGTTTTTACAAACTTGGACTTGAAGCTGAAATGGATTTAAATGCAAATATTAAAAATTTGCAGTTAGGATGTGGTGGCACGAACGGTGCTGGTGCATGTGACGTAGATATAAAAAACCTATCATTAAGTGGCTTACCAACAAACTATAACGCTTCTAGTGGTAGTTCTCCTGATTTTGGAACGGAAGGGAGAGCGTCTACAAGCGCAAAACTTACCAATCCATTTATGGAATTTGCAATAAAAAATCCGCAATCAGCATCACAACGCGAAGTTGTTGGTTTACGTTTCAGTGCAGAAAAAATAGTGGGATTACTAACTGCAGGAATTGAAAATGGCCTTGTACCTTCAACGAGCGATGGAATTCAAAGTCTGAGTGGATTTATGCGAATTGCTGCAACCACAGGTGAGGCTTCTACAAAAGCAACTGTATTTGGTAATCAACCAAATCATCAAATTCAAGGGCTATTGAATGCATTAGGAAATAATCGTGTATTTACATCAGATCCTACAAGCTCGGATACGCAAGGCATTACTGTACCTTCGTTAAAAGCAGGTTTTACAATACCAGAATTTCAGGTGAATGGTAGTCGATTGAATAATGCCCATGTTGAAGGTGTCTCAACAAAGATTGATTCAATTGCATTGGATCAAGGGCCTTTGAATCAGTTGAAAGTTACATTTGATCCGATTTTACTTATCGCGACACAAGCTAAAATTAAACTTGCAAATGGTTCAGCAGTAAAAAATTTGAATATGGATATTACGTTCGATCAATCATTGAGTATGTTTCATAACATCCCTTTAACAGGCACTGGGGGATATTTAAGTTTACAGCAACAGGCTTTATTGTGGCCTGGAAATTATATTGATTCAAATGATACTTCTGGCAAGGCGATTACACAAATGAGTAATAGTGATGTCGCACAAAAAGGTTGGTGGATGTCATTTGCAGAACCTGTACAGTTGGGATATTTAAAAGCTACCCAACAAGTAGATATATCTAATGTATTACCTCAAGTGGCTAGTTTGATGACCAACGAGTTACTCAAAGAGGAAAATAGAGTATACGCACCTGCTGGTGCTGCTATTGGTACACTTTTTGGAATTACGATGACTACACCAAATCCAATTGTGGTGGATTTAAATCAGGCAACGCTTGCAAATCCAGCAACATTGACTTTGGCAAATTTGCAGCTAGCAAATCAGAATTTAACAGCCAACTGCTATGGCTCATTAAAATTCTGTTAATTCTGAATAATATTTTAAAAACTTTATATCGATCTTAAAAAAGTGCCTTTTAGATTCTGATTGAAAGGTACTTATTTGTTAAAAGGAATTAAAAACACATATCAACATCTACTTGCTTAATTTTTCTTGTGGAATAATTAAAGTTCAGTAAAAAGTTTATGGTTCAATTTTTATCTTATGAAAAGTGAGGGGTTAGAAGAAAGTTATTGTATTAAAAAAAGAGTAATTAAAATGGGTAATGCCTCCATTTTTAGGGATTATGCTATTTCGTATAAAAAATCTTTCCTCATATTACCTATATTAGAAATAGGGAAAATCCAATAAGTTTTACTAAAAAACAAAAAACACTTTATCGGAAATTTAGTTTGATTTTAAATGTATTATGATAGATTAATCACATTATAAATCTCTATTGAAAACTAAAATACATTTTATAGTGATAAAAGCCTAAATTTTATGAAGTTTATCTAAAACTAGGTTTTGTTATTAGAGCAATAGAGCTTCACAATTTTGAACATAGTCTAAGGATAAGGAGATGTTCATGCTGAAAATAAAGCCTTTGTGTTTAACACTTTTTTCATTCAGTGTTTTTGCCATGTCTGCTGCATATGCAGAACTTTCAACTTTAAAAAGTATGTCGGATGAGCAACTGTCTGAAACCACTGGTCAGGCACTCATGAGCTTGTCTTATATTGCACCTGCTGATACTGCAAATTTAGAATCTAAACGTAGTGGTGGCGATAATAGTATTGGTTTTTATAAGTTGGGACTTGAGGCTGAGTTAGAATTAAATGCCAATATTAAAAAGCTACAGTTAGGTTGTGGTGGTGTAAATGGTGCTGGTGGTTGTGATATTGATATTGATAATTTAAGTCTGAGTGGTTTTGCTGATACAAATACAGGGCGCGTTGCATCTTCTGCAAAGTTAACCAATCCTTTTTTAGAGTTTGCCATAAAAAATCCAAATAGTGCATCGCAACGAGAAATTGTTGGATTACGTGTAAGTGCTGAAAAGGCATTAGGATTATTAACAGTTGGTACAAATAATGATGTTCCTAATGGAATTAACACATTATCTGGATACATGATTGTAAATGGATATGGAAATGCTATTACAAAAGCCGGCACTTTTGGGCTAAATCCCGGAGAAACAGTATCTACAACAGCGGATGTTAATATTCTTGCTTGTACTTCGGGGTGTGGGTCTAATGTCGGTTTACAAGCAGGCTATGGAAAAGGCTCATCAGGTTCAAATACTGGGTTGAAAATTCCATCAATGGTTGCACCATTTACTGTAAATAGCGCTGTTGTGAAAGGCAATCGATTGAAATCTGCTGATGTTATTGCGAAAGCAAATATTCCTGATATACCAATCTCAAGTAATTCTGGGCAATTAGGTGTAAGTTTAAATAATTCTGCTTGTGTGATTCTTTTTATATGTGTGAAAGATACATTTATTAAATTAAATACAACTTTGTCTGGATTAACAGCAGATATTAATTTTAGTGAAGGGTTGGGGTATATACATAATTTACCAATTAATAGTTCTGTATATTTGGCCTTGCAACAAAAAACAATACAATGGCCTGGAGCGAAAGAAGAGGCCATGAGAGGATGGTGGTTATCTATGCAAGATCCAATAAATTTAGGTGATATATCGCCTAAAGATAATATTGATATATCTTCTGTTTACCCACAGTTCGCAACCATACTTGGGCAGAAGCTTCAAGAGCCTGCATATAAAATTAGTGTGAATACTGGGGATGGTTTACAAGCATTGTTTGGTAGTGGGATTACCAAAACATTATCTCCAATTGATTTAAGAGGGAGTAGTGTTGGAATTAATCTAAACAATTTGCCATTATCGACGCAGAATATCATTTCGAATTGTTATGGTACTTTAAAATTCTGCTAATCCTGTTATTTCAATAGCTTAAAAGCAATAGCACTAACCACTATTGCTTTTTATTACTTGGAAATATTCGTTTATCGGAAAATCGTATATTTTACATAAAAGACTTTGTCATAATAAAAAATATTGCATAAGATAAAGTGTGATGTAGATAACAAAACTGTATGAACAAGGGAAGATGATTTTTATACAGTTGAAGTAAGAATTTAAGAAATAAAATAAAATATGGTGCGGAGCATCGTATAACACAGGAAGGTCGTGGATGACTACACTCAATTATACGGTAAAATTTCATAAAACCGTTTTGGCGAGTTTTATTGGCTTATTGATCAGTCAATCTTGCTTAGCACTTGAAGAAATGTCAGATGAAAAGTTAAGTAATACGACTGGTGAAGGCATTGCTTTGCTTCCCCAAGACGCTTATATGGTTTTTCGAGGTGTTGGTGTTAATGAAACAGCCACACAATTATTAGATCGAACTAAAGATACAGGATCTATCAACTATATCCCTGTTGGGCCATTAAGTCTTACAGCGGCAGATACTAATAAAAATAACAGCATTGATTCTGGTGATTTGGCTGTGGGTAAAGCAGACTTATTTTTATACGGCTTAGCACTCTCTAAAGCCAATGATGCAGATCCAAATGATATCAATGAACGTGTGGGGATGCTTAAAAACACATCAGGCGTTGCAACAGCAATTAATGCAATCAAAAGCTGGGGAACTGCAACTAATCCTTGGATTTTGAAAGTGGATACGATGAATGCCGTGCCAACGTTTACGCCAGATATTGCTGGTGGATCAAAAAATACAGACACAGGAAAAGTTACTTATTTATCTTTAGAAGCACCTGCTTTTGAGACTGGAACATTGGATGCTGAGGGTTCCGATGCTTATAAGCTCAAGCTAGGGATGTGGGCAGATGCTTTTGTCCGAAATCCAAACAAAAAAGATGGTGATCCAAACCAGTTTCAATACGGAACAAGTACGGGCACTCGAGGTAATGGAACCGAAATAACAAATCGAGAAAATCGGATTCGGTTGCAAGCAATTTGGAATAATTTTAGTTTAAATGGTAGTAAAATTCAGTTATTTCAAACTTTAGATGGTGCAAGCAATACTGGCGGTTTGAGTCCGTTTTATAATAAAACTTTGGGCTTGGCTGGTGTAATCCGTTTAAATAGTGGTGATGCTTCTAATTTGAAATTAAAGTCCTCAGATGCAATCACTGAAAATAATGGTACGTTTTCAGCCTGGAGTACTATTCATGCTGGAGCAAACTCAGGTTTAAGCACATCATCTACAGGTGATTGTGGAAATGCGGGAACTGGGGCTTTCGGTACAGGAACTGGCTGTCAATATATTGTACAAAATCGTTCTCGTACTGACTCGAAAACGTTAACACGTACTTGGTCTTTACCTGCAGAATATCAAAATAGAGTTTTACGTTTAAGCACTCAAGAAACCTCAGACACTAATTTATTGTATACACCAGCATTAGATACTTCTGGAAATGCAAAAGCACCAACTTTTGCAAAAGATGAAGGTGTTTTTATTTATAATTTAAATACCAACTTGGTTTTAGGTTCATTGTATCAGCCTTTAATATTAGGATCTGATGGTAAGAATTTTAGTTTAGAAATCGCTCGGATTCCAAATAAAGAATCAATCTATAAAAAGATTTATACGGATTATACTGGAGCTGATTCAACCTACTTAGGTTCAACTTGTAATATTTACCAATGTGGTACTTCTACTATCTCAGGCTATCAAGGCAACAATGCAACGCACAGTAGTATTAGTATAGGGACAGTCTATAGTGATGATGGCGGGAAGACTTTAAAAGCATATATGGGAGCCGATGCTGTTGGAGTGTCATTTGGGAATTTAGCTCAATCACGTTCTGCAACTACGACTGCCACAGGTCGTGAAGTTAGGTATGCGCAACGTCAGCTTAATGATTATAACTGGAGACAGGGTTACACTTGTACATGGACTGGAAGTTGTACAACTACAACGGGATCCCTCAAACAGTGGGAATATTACACTGGTACTGGATGGTTAATAAAAGATCCACAGACAAAATATCCAGATACACCGACATGTTCAACAGGATTTCTCTCTGGATGTACTAGTCCGAATTCTGGAACAACACCATTGTATGGTTCAACTGCGAATCGTACATGGTCCGATTCAAATTTAAATGGTGCAGCTTGGCGGACAGTTTCAAATACGGCAGTGGATAATTTTATAGGATCGGGTAATGGTGTTACAGGGGCTACTATGTCGAATAACGTAGCACCAATACCAACTATGTCAGCAACACCGTTGAACAATTTAGGCTCAGCCTTAATTGATGGAATGCTGATTCAGCATATGAAAATAACTACCAAAGGCTTATAGGATAGGAAGAAATATAATGAAAAAAACAGTACTTCTTATTTTAACCAGTTTGGTAAGTTTTCATTTAGCAGCAATGGAGGCCTTAACTGATTCTGATTTACAGCAAGTTGAAGGGCAAGCTGGTGCAGATTTATCTTTAAAATTGGTATTGAACCAGGTCAATGCAAGTGACTCATATTATGCAACTGGAAATGCCTATAAGTTCGATAGCGATACTGGCGGAGTATGTGCAAAATTAGAGTTTTGCCGTTTAGCACTTTCAGTAAACAACAGATATGTAGATGCTGGTGGTGCTGCAAATAGTGTCAGTGGTAATAAATTGTGGGTGGTATTTAAAGGAATTCAGGGTACGATTAATATTCAGAAACTTGGATTAGATGGTGTTGACTTAGTTTATAGAGGTATTGATGCAGCTGGGACACCATGGATTAAACCTGCAATTCAATTGGGCTTTGATGCAACAAACCCAATTCAAATCCGAAATTTTGGTTTTAATGCATTATCCATTGAAAAGGATGAATTTACGAGTCAAACCAATGCCAATGGAACAGTCACTGAAAACTCATCTGGAGCAACAGCAGATAAGTACGGTTATTTAAAAAAGACAATCTATGATGCAACCACTGCAGCGAACTCCTTTTATGATCAAGGTAATGAAACTGGTTTTATGGGCATGCGTATGAATGGCAATTTAGCATTACAAGGTAAAATTATGATGTTTAGTTGTGATACTTCGAGTAACAAGCGTTGCTAAGATGAAATAAATCTGAGGGTTTAGGAATGGACATCAAAAAACAACAACATGGAAAAAGATTTATTTTAAATACATTAGCTTTGAGTTTGTTAGCTATACACGCCCCTGTTTATGCACTACAAGCTTTGGATGATAGTGACTTAAGAAACGTAAATGGTCAGGATGGCGTACATATAGAGGCAAGCTTAAAAGAAGCCAATATTAAAACATTATACTGGACAGATCAGGTGGGTCGTGCAGAAGCAGATGCAACCAGTCAAGCGCTGATTGCAACAGCAGATACGGTTAAAATACAACAGAGTAATACTTCTACAGATCCATTAAAAGCAGATATCAAGCTTAATATGGGGACAGCAGCAGGTAAAACTGGAGTGAATTTAGACTTATCTCTCTCTCCGATGCTGATGACCGTCGATTCATTTCGTGTTTGTGATAGTGACCCAAGTGGAGCACGCTGTAGTGCAAAATTGGGTAATCTAGCGGTACAAACGGCTTCAAATACCAGTATTGGATTAAAAACAAGCAATGGGCTTTTAAGTAAAACAGATCAAGTTGAGCTGACTTTAGGACTTCAAAATGCCAACATCTATCTGGGGCAAAGTAGTGCTACAAGTCAATTAAATCAATTGATTTTAAAGAATTTTAACTTTAACTTTAAAGGAAAAGGTTTTGCGTTTATCGATGCAGCTGAAGGCTTTAAGTTACAAACGAATTCTGGAAGTAATATCGCGGGTGCAAATCAGGCACCAGATTCGAACTATGGTTATGTAGATTTAACCCGTGTGGTTGATCCTGCTTCATTAAAGGCAGGTTTTATAAACACGGGCAGTTATGGGAATGGAACTTCCTCAACCAACGCGGGTTTAAATCTTGAAATTATGGTGAATAATAAAGGGATCAATCCTACATCGCTTTATGATGTCGATAGCTATAATACACCGACAGGTGCAAAAGGGCTGATTCGTGTAGGTGCCAGTGGGCGTATGGTCAATGGTTCATTACAATTTCGTGGTGTACAAAATGCCAGTAGTTTAATTGGTTCCGCTGTTAATTCGATTGGTACAGACACTGGAAAAGATATTGTCGGTGGTTCGGGTATTGCATTCCGTATGAAGACAGATTTCACCAAAGAAGGTGACACCATGCTTGCTGGCGGTGGCGATGCAACAACTTTGGAAATTGGTGGTGCAGGCTTAAATACTTATGGCTTTGAGTTTGGTAATTTAACTGGTTTACAAAAGGGAACGCGTGCTTCTTTTGATACGGGAAATATTTTTTTAAACCTTACAGATTCTAAACAAGTTACGATACCAATAAATACAACTTTCCAAAATTCGAGTTTTGGTAATGGTCAATCTTTAACTAGTTTAAATGATTATAAGCAAGATATTTATACGACTCTATCTGCGGGTAATCGTCCTTATGCTGTGGTCGCTTCGATTCGTGGTGGGGAATTCCAAGCTATTTCTAGACGAGGACGATTTACTACTGCGCCAGGTGTTGCTGCTGGAAATTTATTTACAGATAATGGTCTGAATAATCAGTGGGGGTTGGCTTTACCCTTTTATAACTTGAATGCCAATTTAGCAATGTATGGTACAACAGTTGATGCTGATAAAGCCTATTACTATTCAGCAGATGGTACGAAAAGCAGTGTCGCAGCTACAGCGGGTACACAAACCTCTAGACTCGGTTTTTCTTTAGGTTTAAGTACAGAGGGTGTGGATAAAAATGGCACAACTAAGCTTGGCAATAAAACAACCTCGATTCTGGTGATTGATGGTGGTCAGGTGAAAAATGATGCAGGCGTTCCTATTGCGGGTACCTCCAAAGACTATTATTTAGGCCTAAGAAATATCGATATGTTGCTGAAAGGCAATGGCAGTATCGGGGTTGAAAACGGAAGTTTAAATTTAAGTTTAAAAAATATGTTGGTGGTAATGGCGGCTGAAGTTGCAGCAGGTTATTTACCTGGAACAACCTATGCATCATGTGCAGGTGGTATTGCGACAGCAAGTGTTGCTTGTGGAAATAAACGTGTATCTGATTCCAATAATTTCGCAAAAAGTGATGATGTATTGTTTGGCCTTAAACTTCGTTTTGGTGGTGATATGGATTTGTCACTTATCCCAAATAGTGAAATTAAAGCGGATGGCACAGGTAATCGCTTAACTGTTGTCGGCGATTTAAAGCTAGCAAATACAAATAATACGATTCAGATTAGTGATCCAGCAAATGGTTCTACACTTGGTTTAGATAACTTGACAGGTGATATTCGCTTTAATAATGCTATTGTGATTAGTAAAAACTCAACCACAGGAAATGGCCAGGTTGGATTTAATGCAAGTTTACAATTTAACCCAACACAGTCAGTCGACGGTGTATTTAGAGCGCGAGATTTAAACTTTTATCCACCTTCTATGAATGGTGCTTTAGTTTCAGGCGCACGTTTAGGTGAAATTGCATTGACGGGTGGTCGGTTGACCAGTGAATTTAACATTGTTCCACGGAATTAATGCGTTATTGGTCGGCTTGTGCTTTTATCGTACAGAATTTCTGATTAGACTGTGATGTGGTAGGCAGTATATAAATTTTCCTAAGGATTAGGATAATGAAAAAAAATAGAAACCTAGGATGTATATCATTATTGATACTGAGTCCAATTGCGCTGGCAATGGAACCTATGGATGATCAAAGTCTTTCCCAAACAACAGGGCAAGATGGGATAAATGTTGGTATAAATCTGAGCAAAGTTCAACTCAATCAACTGTCAATCATTGATCGTGACGGATTAGGCTCGACTGTGAATGATGCAAATAAAGCATCGCTGGTTCTTGCGGGTAAAAGTGCTGGTACGGTTGCTGATCAAAGCGTTAATATCACTTTTCTAGGTGCTTCAAATACCCCAACTATGAATATAGTCATGGATACCGATGGGGGCGCTACAGGTGGAGCAAGTGGTAAACCTTTTGCCAATATTGGAATGAGCTTCGGAAGCAATATTACGGGGATTAAAGTTTCACCATTTGCGCTTTACTTGGCTGGAGCGAGTTCATCTTCAGGGCCTGCTGGATATCAATCTATTTTTACAGGGACCAGTGAAAAATCCGATGTCATTAAATTTTTAAAACTGAATGATGGTTTTGATATCAACTTTGCTGCAGCCAAACCAACCATTAATTTACAGTTAGGTAATGCACCTCAAGGGCGTATGATTGCTTTTGGTGGTGCAATTCAATCGATTTGTGGTACGGGATCAGGCTGTGCTATTGCACTTTTATCTGATGATAGCGATATTGGTGCAAATTTTAACTTCCAATTAACTGGAACAGATAAGGTCAATGGTTTTTCATTAAATGGTTTCTATGCGGGTGTTGAATCAACAGGTTTTGTCTTTGGTAATACGGGAGAATCGAGTAAGTTTGATCTGGGTATCAATCAGATGATTATGGGAACGAGTGGGGCAAGTGCGGCAGGGACTTTTAATGGTCTGCAAAACGGCTCGATGGGGAACTTTGGGGCAATCGGAACATCAGTTACAGATTTAAAAGTAAAAATTAACGGGCTGTAATGATGGTTTATAAAATACCAAAACATAAAAACCCTATAAGTTGTTCCAACTTATAGGGTTTAGTTTATTTCAGGGCTTTTAATGCGATTGGAAAATTACTTCACCAATTTAGCCAATAACTCATCTTTGCTTAAATTTACAGATTCGGCATCTCTACGACCTTTGTATTCAAAAGTACCTGCATCCAAACCTTTTTCACCAATGACAATACGGTGAGGAATACCTGTTAACTCTAAGTCAGAGAATTTAACACCAGGACGCTCATTACGGTCATCCAGTAATACATCATAGCCTGCAGCTTGTAATTCAGTATAAAGCGCTTCAGCTGCTTCAAGTGTACGTGGAGATTTTTGCGCATTCATTGGCACAATTGCAACTTCGAAAGGGGCAATTGCAGATGGCCAAATAATACCTTTCTCATCAAAGTTTTGTTCGATCGCGGAAGCAACTACACGGGTTACACCAATTCCATAACAGCCCATTGTCACTACCAATGGTTTGCCGTCATCACCCAAAACTTTACAACCGAGTGCTTCTGAGTATTTGGTGCCCAATTGGAAAATATGACCAACTTCAATACCACGTTTAATTAAAATCGTGCCTTGACCATCTGGAGATGGGTCACCTTCAACCACATTACGTAAGTCAAAAACTTCAGTAAATGTTGCATCACGGTCCCAGTTGATACCAGTGGCATGCTTATCTACTTCATTGGCACCCGCAACAAAATCTGAAAGCACAGAGGCTGCACGGTCAACAATGACAGTTAAGCCTTTCTCAACCAGTCCTTGTGGTCCACAGAATCCCGCAGTTAAACCAAGAGCATTCAGTTGAGTATCTGTTGCAAATGTTAAAGGTGCGGCAATCAGTGGATGCTTTTCAGCTTTAATTTCATTGAGCTCATGGTCGCCACGTAGGAATAACGCGATTACAGGAACATGACCCTTTTCATCCGCAATACCTTGTACAAGTAAGGCTTTTACTGATTGCGCTGGATCTGTATTTAAAAATGCAGAAACATCAGCAATGGTTTTTTGATTCGGTGTGTCTACAATTTTTAGATCTTGGGTGGGTGCTGCGCGCTCACCAGTCAATACTGCTTCAGCCATTTCAACATTGGCAGCATAGTCAGATTTGGTCGAGAAAGCGATATCGTCTTCACCACTTGATGCAAGTACGTGAAACTCATGTGAACCTGAACCACCAATCGATCCTGTATCTGCTTGAACAGGGCGGAAATTTAAACCTAAGCGGCTGAAAATTCGGCAATACGTGTCGTACATAACATCATAAGTTTCTTGTAATGACGCTTGATCGACATGAAAAGAATAAGCATCTTTCATAATAAATTCACGTGAGCGCATCACCCCGAAACGTGGACGAATTTCATCACGGAATTTGGTTTGAATTTGATAAAAATTCATTGGAAGTTGTTTATAACTTTTTAATTCATTGCGAGCCAAGTCCGTAATGACTTCTTCATGTGTAGGACCAAGAACAAAGTCATTGCTATGGCGGTCTTTAAAACGCAACAGTTCTGGGCCGTATTGTACATAACGACCAGATTCTTCCCATAGTGAAGCTGGTTGCGTCACGGGCATTAATGTTTCCAAAGAACCTGCACGATTCATTTCCTCACGAACAATCGCTTCAACTTTATTGAGCACACGTACACCCATCGGCAACCAAGTGTATAAACCTGAAGCCAATTTACGGATCATCCCAGCACGTAACATGAGCTGATGTGAAATGACTTCAGCATCGTTTGGGGTTTCTCTTAACGTTGCAAATAAAAAGCGACTCGCGCGCATGGAAACTGTCCTAAAATTTTTAGATTTAAAGGAATGATTATACGATAAAAAAATACGATAAAAAAATAAGCTGAACATTTTTAATGATTGTTTAAATTGAAAACTTTCTATTCTTATATTGGCGATGCGATCAGAGCTCGGTTTTAACTTGAAATTATCCGATATCGTGATAGGTTGTTCAAATCATTTATATTGTTTTGTTAAGTTTTTATCAATAATAGAGCCAAGGAATTCCGAATTAAAAGGTGATTATTCAAGTTTTTTAAGGCGATTAATAATATCATCATAGTAGGTTTGTGTCTTGCGGTAGTTGTCTTGTAGGCTTCCAATATAATTCTTTGTTTTATCTATGTTTTCAGAATTGTATTTAATCCGATCTTTGAGTGTAACAGGAACAGAGTTACCTTTGCGGTAGTATTCCATTTCTTGTCTTTTAAGTATAATACGATCACTTTGAAGCTGTTTAAGTGTTTGGTTTTGTAGTGTTATTTGTTGTTTTATATTGCTTAGAAGTTCATTTCTTTTGTTAACAGCGACAGATGAGTTGCCATAGGCACGCTTTAAGCGCGCATCTTGTTCTAATTTACGCACTTCAGATGCGCGTGACGTTGATTGTTGTAAATCTTTTTCGACATTATAAGCGTGATTTCGTTTGATCACTTGCATGTTGCGATCCAGCGCTTCATAACCATTTTTTATGTGTGCTGGTGTGACCGAGGTGCTGATATTGGCTACCCCATTTTTATCATAATATCGATACCATACCGCTTTAGCCTGAGGCGTATCGGCATAGACCGATAAAGTACAGATGAGTAAGCTGACTGAAAGGGCGGTATTGCATATTTTTTTTGTTTTTGACGCTATATTTTGGTAATAGATTATTCTATCCATTTAAAGTCTACCATCCCCAAAAAATCAATGTAAGTTATATGATTTTGAAACTATCTTTGGTTATTTTATGTGGTTACAAAATTTTAATAAACAATTAACTTCTAAAAAAAAGCAGAATATTTTTTTTTATGTGAGCTTTACTGTGTTTTACTGTTTGAAGTGAGATTTCCGACAAGAAATGTTCATTGATAAAGTGAGTTAATATATGTTAAAAAAACATGATTAATTGTAAAAATAAATCTGTACAGCACAATTCATTCCAAGCTTACGGAAAGGGGCATTAAATGGACGATAAATTTCAAAATCTAAAAGTCATGGTGATCGATGATTCTAAAACCATTCGTCGTACTGCTGAAACATTATTACAAAGAGAAGGTTGTGAAGTTGTCACTGCTGTAGACGGTTTTGAAGCCTTATCTAAAATTGCTGAAGCAAATCCAGATATTGTTTTTGTCGATATCATGATGCCTCGTCTAGATGGCTACCAAACCTGCGCTTTGATTAAAAACTCCCAAAATTATCAAAATATTCCAGTCATCATGTTATCTAGTAAAGATGGCTTATTTGATCAAGCAAAAGGTCGTGTTGTCGGTTCGGACGAATATTTAACAAAACCATTTAGTAAAGATGAACTATTAAATGCTATTCGCAATCATGTGACTGCTTAACTGAACGGTTAATTTGGGGGAAATAATGACAAAAATTTTAATAGTTGATGATTCACCAACAGAAATGTTTAGATTTAAAGAAATTCTAGCTAAGCATGGATTTGAAGTGATTGAAGCAACCAATGGTGCAGATGGTATTACACTGGCGCAAGCTGAATTGCCGGATCTTGTGTTAATGGATGTTGTTATGCCTGGTGTAAATGGTTTCCAAGCGACTCGTCAGATCGCACGTGGTGCAGCGACCAAGCATATTCCAATTGTGATTGTAAGTACTAAAGATCAAGAAACCGACCGCGTTTGGGGAAAACGTCAAGGGGCTTGTGACTACTTAACCAAACCGATTGATGAGAATCAGCTGATCAGTACGATTAAGCAACATCTACAAGCAGGATAATGTATGGCAGCAAATGGATTTATCGAATTACTTCGATTGTCTAAGCGAGGAAATAAAAATTACGCTGACAATGAAAATGAAGTAAACCGATGGTCAGGCATTGCATTTGAAATGATGGGGCAATATTTTGTTGCGCCTTTGGGTGAGGTTTCAGAAGTTATTTATCCGCCAAAATACACACCCGTTCCCAATGTTCAGGGATGGGTGAGAGGTTTAGCGAATATTCGCGGACGGTTATTGTCAGTTTCTGATTTGGCTTTTTATTTAACGGGGCAAAGAAGCCAATTTCTACCTACTCAAAAAGTCTTATGTATTAGTCATAATGACCACTATGTTGGTCTGATCGTAGATCAGGTTTTGGGGATTCAACATTTTAATAAAAAAGGCTTTTTTTCTAAAAACAATCAATTAGAAGAAAACCTTCAAACCTATTGTCAGGGATATTTTCAACAGCATAATCAGGCTTGGAATATATTCTTGTTTAGTCGTTTGTTAAATGATCCTCAATACATGAATGCATCAGAAAAATTTATAAACTAGCTTTGACGCCTAATGAGAGTTAAGCGAATCGGGAGAAGCTGAATGGGCTTTAAACTAAAGAAGAAAAATACAGGGGATACTGCTCAAAAAAGTAGTTCAGGCGTATTAACCAAAACCAAATCAAAAATTGATGAATTTGCTAAGTTGTTTGGGGAAAGCGACAAATCAAAGCCATTTATTCAGATGGCAATTGCCAGCATCATCGTTGCGATTATTTTGCTTTTGGTTCTATTCTATACAGTTCCTCGAAATAACGACTTAACTCGTAGCTTGGGTGAATTAAAACTTTTATCACAGACCTTATCACGTCAAGCAACTGAAGCCACCGCATCGGGTTCGAAAGACTCAATTGATGCTTTAGTTGCATCGCAAAAGAAATTTAAAGAAAACTTAGATGTCGTCAAAGATATTCATGCGTCTTCAAAACAAGTAGAAGGCGTTGAAAAAACTTGGAAACAAGTTTCTGCTGATATCGACATGATTGCGACACACCAAAAAATCATTAACCAATTATATGACACCAACATTGCTGTTGCGGATGTGATCCCGGGCATGCAGGCTGAATATAACGCAATGGTTGACCAAATGGCACGTGACAACATGTCAAGTACTCAGGTTGTTATCGCGAAAAACCAAGTATTCCTTGCAGAACGTATTTTACGTTCTATTGGTTCAGTATTAAGTGGTTCAGAGAATACCCGTGCTTCAGCAGACGACTTTAATGCGGATACTGAAACATTTGGTACGTATTTAAATGCGCAACTCAATGGTAGTGCCGATTTAGGTGTAACACGTATTGATAAACCTGAACTACGTGAGTCTTTAGAAAGTATTAAAGCTGATTACAATGAAATTGTGCAATTGGCATCAACTTCTGTACTAAAGAACTCTGATCAGATTTTCAAAGTACGTCAGGCATCGTCAGACATCTTTGCGCAATCGGATAATTTATTAAAAGGTTTGGATCGACTTTCGGTAAATACTGGTGTGGGTACGATTTTACCTGCATTGATTTTACTCCTTGCACTTGGCGCATTCTTATTTGCTGTATTTAAACTACTCGGTTTACGTAGTGAGTCAGATAAAGTTCGTGTAACACGTTTACAAGATGAGTATGACCGTAACCAGAATGCGATTTTACGTTTACTTGATGAAATTGCCGATTTGGCAGATGGTGATTTAAGTTCGTATGCTACGGTATCGGAAGACTTTACTGGTGCAATTGCCGACTCGATTAACTTTGCGATTGACCAATTACGTGACCTGGTATCTCGAATTAATGACACTTCTCAAGAAGTTGCACAATATACGCAGAATACCCAACAGATTACTAACCAGTTGGCTGAAGCTTCTGAGCATCAGGCGCAAGAGATTGCAGGGGCATCAACAGCGATTAATGAAATTGCACAGTCGATTGACCACGTATCTGCAAATGCTGCTGAATCAGCAGAGGTAGCACAGCGTTCTGTACAAATTGCATCAAATGGTGCAGATGTGGTAAACCGTTCAATCGAGGGGATGGATACGATTCGTGAGCAGATTCAAGAAACTTCTAAGCGTATTAAACGTTTGGGTGAGTCTTCACAAGAGATTGGTAACATCGTATCGCTAATTAATGATATTGCCGACCAAACCAACATCCTGGCATTAAACGCAGCAATTCAGGCATCTATGGCAGGTGAAGCGGGTCGTGGTTTCGCCGTGGTTGCGGACGAGGTACAGCGTCTTGCTGAACGTTCAGCATCTGCAACCAAGCAGATTGAAACACTGGTTAAAACCATTCAGACCGATACCAATGAAGCCGTAATTTCAATGGAACAAACCACTTCGGAAGTTGTGCGTGGTGCGAACCTTGCAAAAGATGCGGGTGTTGCCTTGGGTGAGATTCAAACAGTATCGAGTAACCTTGCTGGTTTGATTGAAAGTATTTCTGAGTCGGCAAAATTGCAGTCTGCTTCAGCAGGCCATATTGCAAATACGATGAATGTCGTACAAGAAATTACTTCACAAACCACTGGTGCAACATTTGATACAGCCCGTTCGGTTTCTGAATTGGCAAGTATGGCGGATTCATTACGTCAATCAGTTTCAGACTTTAAACTGCCTGACTAAAACGATTGATACTTTATATATGTGCAATATCGACTGTAACAAGTGGCTATTGCACAGAATGGAACGCCTTCTAAAGCCATTCAGCTTGACTGTATTTTGAAAGGTTTTAGTCCCAAAGACGGGAACTAACATAGAAGCCTGAGCTATGAAAGAAATATTAAAACATTTAGTGGAACAAGTTACTTTACCTGAAGATGCGTATCTTGGTCAGGATGAGGAAATTTTAGAAATTTTTGTAGAAGAACTTGAAGAAATTTTTGAACAGCTACAAACCTCTCTTGATCGATGGCAACTCGAAGAGTTTAAAGATACCGAATTGGTCAATATTCGCCGTTATTTTCATACGCTTAAGGGGTCTGGGCGTATGGTGGGGGCTAAACGTTCTGGTGAACTTGCTTGGACTGTTGAAGATACATTAAATCGTATTATTACGAAAAATCTGGAACTTACTTCCGAGATTCAACACTATGTCAGTGCAGTATTTAATATTTATAAGTTCAAACTCTACTCAGAGTTTTTAAATCGAAAACCGCATCATTTAGATTTAGCACCTTTGGTGTATTTGGGGCAACAGCTACAACAGAAACAAAGCTTAGAACCTGCTTTAGATGAGTTATTGGCATTATCAAATACACTGGATAATGAAAATGTCATTACTGGTTTGGAGATTGGTGAAGATACTGCAACAGCAGAAGTAACCTCAGTGACCACTCCACATGTGGTTGATCTCGTTGCAGATGGCTCTACAGATACGACTGAAGAAGAAGTGGCAGTTGAATCGCCTGTTGCAGATGATAGTTTAACCTCTGAAACCTTGGAAATCTTTGTTGAAGAGTCAGAGGAGCATCTGGCGGCAATTAAAGACTTTTTGCACTTAGAAGAACATACGCCTGATCAATATAATCGCTTGATTCGTGCCTTGCATACTTTGCGTGGCAGTTCTTCAATGGCGCATGTCAATGAGGTCTTTGAAGCAAGTGGTAAGGTCGAGCATTTGTTTAAAGTATTGGTTCAAGAAGATACCGAGTCCTCAAAAAATGAAAATGCTTTACTGACTTACTATGCTGAATTTGTCAGTGATTATCTCTATGTTTTAAAGCTGAAAGGTAATCAAGCTGTTGAGCTACAAACCATTTATCAAAAATTTAATGATGCTTGGGAACGCTACGATTTCCAACACCAATATCAACATTCACAAACGGGTTTAGTCACACAATTGGTTGATCTTGAGATCGATCTATTACTTGATGCCGAGTTTGAGTTTGATAAACGCGCCCAAGTTGAATATCCAGCATATTTCCAACAACTGGCTCAACAAGCGCAGATGTTGATAGATCATACCAATAATCGTGCTGCGCAAGGCATTCATGATTTTAGTCTCGCTTTAAAAGATGGTTATGAGCAAGTTATTCACAAGCCTGACTTATTAAATACTGATTATGCTTTTGAAATGTTTTCTAAGGCCCATCAGGAATTTATTCATTTATTCGATACTTTGGCATCAGGACAAAGAGTCAGCCTAAATGAATCAACACAAGCGATTTTGGCTGAGTTACATGACTATTTACACCAAGAAATAGACACAGGTGTTGATGGTGAAATTGTTGAAATAAGGACTGCGCTAGACATTGAACAGCAGCCAGATACAGTCTCAATTGCAGCGAACCCTGTTGAATCAGTAGGGAACTATGTACTGACGCAAATTAATCTGGATAAACAGAATATTGACTCAGAACACAGTCAACGTGAATTTGATGCAGATGTCCTCGACATTTTTATTGAAGAAGCTGACGAGTTGTTGGTTGGAATGGACTATGACTTAAATACTTGGTCAAGCCATCCTGATGACACAACCGCGTTAAACAATTTGATGCGTTATTTGCATACCTTAAAAGGTGGTGCAAATATGGTGCAAGCCACTCATATTGGTTTGATTGCGCACGAGTTAGAAACGATTTATGAGCGCGTGATTAAAGGTCAACTCAAAGCAGAGCCACACATTATTCAAGCAATTCGTTTAATTCAAGATGATGTGGCAGATCGTATTCAATTGATTCGTGAAAAATCAATTGATTATCCAGCAACTCATATTCTCAATGTTTTACAAAATATCGATCAGCAAGGTCCGATTGAAACTGTTCAAGTGTCAACAGTGGTTGAGCCACAATTTAGCCATGATTCAGCAGATTTACATGAAGTCGCATATGTTGAAGACGATATCGTTTTAGCGATTGATCAAACTCCAGAACTGCTTGAAATTGAACCGTCAGATCAAGATCAACATCCTGCAATTGATGATACTCAATTGTTTATAGATGCAAATCAAGATGCAGATTTAGATCCTGTTGAAGTTGTTGCCCGAGAAACCTTTATCGAAGAAGCACGAGAGCTGATTGATGATGGTTTAAGCATTTTATCTCAATGGTTTGATCAGCGTAGCAACCGTAGTTTCCTACTCCAATTACAACGTATTGCACACAGCTTAAAAGGCGGTGCAAAAATGGTGAAATTGGAAGAAGTGGCTGATATTGCATATGAATTAGAAAATGCATTTGAGCAATTTGGTTTACATAATTTTAATTCGAATGTTTATGATGGTTTACTGGAAAAAACCTTTCATTGGCTAGATGCAGCAATCTTTAAACATCATTATGATAATTTTGAAGGCTTAAAATCGAGCTTACATAGTATTGAATATGTTGATGTATCAGCACAGCTTCCAGAAAAACTATCTCGAACAAATTTAATCTTTGAGCAATCGATCAGTGAGTTTGTTCAGGGGGATGGTACAGAGCCACCTTCAATGTTGGGTGAATGGGATCTTTCACAAAAGACTGAATCCAACAATGAGATGATTCGTATCTCTGCGGATTTGGTTGAAAAAATGATCGACCTTTCTGGTGAAAACGCGATCAACCGTTCACGTATTGAGATGGATTTGGGGCAGTTAGGTAATACCCTGACTGATATGGAGTTGGCTATTCAACGTTTGGCGGATCAGCTACGCCGTATGGAAGGCGAGTTAGAAAGCCAAATCATTGCAAAACATGGCGATTTAAGCGCTCGCTATGCTGATTTTGATCCTTTAGAAATGGACCAATATTCATCTCTAAACCAGTTATCAAAATCATTGGCTGAATCTGCATCTGACTTGGTTGATTTTAAAACTACGTTGGCTGAAAAGATTCGTGATACTGAAGGTTTATTGCTTCAGCAATCTCGTATTCAAGCTGAAATTCAGGAAAGCTTGATGCGTACTCGTCTGGTACCATTTTCAAGATTGTTGCCTCGATTACAGCGCTTGGTTCGCCAGACCTCTTCAACCGTGAATAAACCCACTGAACTTTTAGTCAATAATACTGAAGGGGAGTTGGATCGTAATATTCTGGAAAAATTAGTTTCACCGTTAGAGCATATGTTGCGGAATGCGATTGACCACGGGATTGAAGATGCGGAACAGCGTCAGAAGTCGGGCAAAGCGTTGACAGGTCGAATTGATTTGAATATTAGTCGTCAAGGTACAGATGTGCTTGTATCGTTTAAAGATGATGGTAAAGGAATTGATCCAAAAGTTATTCGTGATAAAGCAATCGAAAAAGGCTTAATCAAAACTGATCAGAAGTTAGAACCTGAGGAAATCCTACAGTTTATTTTCCATCCTGGTTTTAGTACAGCACAGCAAGTGACACAAATCTCTGGTCGTGGTGTTGGCTTGGATGTTGTGCAAAGTGAAATTAAATCACTTGGTGGACAAGTGAGTGTCAGTTCTGAGTTGGGGCATGGTTCAACCTTTACGATTACCGTACCTACAACAGTTGCGGTCAGCGATGCCTTGATGGTGAAAGTCGGTGATCAGCAATTTGCAGTCCCATTATCGCAAATTGATCGTATTGTTCGAATTTCACCAGCCGCTTTGGAAGAATATTTTGAAACTCAAAATGACTATTTTGATATCGATTTCCAAAGCTATAAGCTACGTTATTTGGGTGAGTTTACCTCGAATCAAGTCACTCCACGGTTACATGGGCTTGCACATTCATTACCAGTGTTGTTGATCAAGGGAAGCTTGGGGCAATCGATTGCCATTCTGGTTGATCAGTTAATTGGTTCACGTTCACAAATTGTGGTTAAACCGATTGGTAAGCAGTTTGCTACCATCAATGCGATTGCGGGTGCAACCATTCTGGGTGATGGTCAGGTGTGTTTGATTCTGGATGGGCAAAATATTGCACGACAAGTTCAAGCATCTACCCGAGGTGGCGCTGAACATCTTCAACATGATAAACAACGTCATCGTGATCAACGCCGTTTGATTATGATCGTGGATGACTCAGTTACCGTTCGTAAGGTCACTTCACGTTTGCTCGAACGCCAAGGTTTCGATGTGATTACTGCGAAAGATGGTGTGGATGCGATTGAGCAACTTGAAAATGTCAAACCAGACTTGATGTTGCTGGATATTGAAATGCCTCGAATGGATGGTTTTGAAGTCACCAACTTGGTTCGCCATCATGAAATTCACCGCGATTTGCCAATCATCATGATTACGTCACGAACAGGTGAAAAACATCGTGAACGGGCATTTAGCTTAGGTGTGACAAATTATATGGGTAAACCATTCCAAGAAGCTGATTTATTGGAAAATATTGAAGCTTTGTTGACGGTTAAATAGGAACGTTCATGACAAAGAGTATCGAAAAATCTGCAATTGATAAAATTAGCACACGGGAATTACAGCATTTAATTACGGTGTCTACTGGGTTTATTGATGCATATATTATTGATTGTTATGATAAAGCACCAATGTTATTACCCCAAAATGTGGTGCTTTCTGCTCAGAATAGTCCAACTTATGTCAATGTCGTGGAATGGCATGAAAAGAAGTTGCCGACATTTAGTGTCAGTGATCCTAAAAAGACCCTGGGTGTCGCACTGATCATTGAAGGGGAAGATGCAGACGAGCGTTTTGCCTTGATGTGCAATGAAATGCCAAGCTCGATACGGCTCCGGATTTCAGAAGTGGTCGACGCAGAGGATAGCATCAAAGATAAGACGATTTTACAATATGTGAAAATTGGCGATAAGACTTATCATGTGCCAGATTTGGATCAAATTCAGTTACAGATTGGGATAAAGAAGACTTGATCTGTAATGCTTTCAAAGCTTATCTGTAAAAAAGGACGCATTTGCGTCCTTTTTTACTTAGTGAGAATTGCTCAGCTTAAGCGAGTAATTCGACTAAGATTTGTTCGTAGATTTCAGCCAAAGGCTCTAATTCAGCAATATTCACATGCTCATTAATTTGATGAATCGTTGCATTCAAAACACCTAACTCAAGCACTTGAGCGCCTGTCGGTGCTATAAAACGACCATCAGAAGTCCCACCACTGGTTGAAAGTTCGGTCTCTGTCCCTGTCACATTTTTAATTGCAGTTCGTGCAGCATTGACCAACTCACCGACTGGGGTTAAGAATGGCAAACCTGATAACGTCCACTCAATATCATAATCAACATGATGGCGATCTAAAATCTCAAGAACACGTAATTTGAGTTGATCTGCAGTCACTTCAGTTGAGTAACGGAAGTTAAAGGTAACGGTCATCGTGCCGGGTACAACATTGGTTGCGCCTGTACCTGCTTGAATATTGGAAACTTGGAATGAAGTCGCTGGGAAGTATTCATTGCCATTGTCCCACACCGTATCACATAGTTCAGATAAGGCTTTTGAAGCGGTATGAATGGGGTTAATGGCTAAATGTGGGTAGGCAACATGGCCTTGTTTACCTTTTACCGTTAACACTGCATTTAATGAACCGCGACGGCCATTTTTTACGATATCACCGAGCGTATCTGTACTTGAAGGCTCACCGACAAGACACCATGTCATTTTTTCATTACGTGCTTCCAAAGTTTCGACGACTTTAACCGTACCATTGATCGAAGGACCTTCTTCATCAGAGGTGATTAAAAAAGCAATAGAACCTTTATGGTTCGGATGATTCTTTACAAAACGTTCAGATGCAACCACCATTGCAGCCAATGCTGTTTTCATATCAGCACTACCACGACCATAGAGTTTGCCATCACGAATTTCAGGTAGGAATGGATCAGACTCCCATGCATCTAGATGACCTGTAGGCACAACATCGGTATGACCTGCAAAACAGAAAACTGGAGATGCTGTTCCGCGTCTTGCCCAAAGATTATCAACATCTTCAAAACGCATATTTTCAATATTAAAGCCAATAGCAGACAGACGATCTGCCATGATGGTTTGGCAGGTGTGATCTATAGGTGTCACAGAAGGCTGGCGAAGAAGTTGTAAACTCAGTTCTAAGGTATCCGAATGATTCATGGACATTGATCAAGTAAGTAAATTGAGCAATATAATAGAGGAAGATAAAACCGAATGAAAACCTTAAAGCTTGAGAAAGGATAAAACTATTTAAATTGGCATTAAAAAAGCCTTATCTATTTAGATAAGGCTCATGTTGTAGAATGAAGTTGATACTTACAATTTATTTTCAACTTTTTCTGCAGAATTCGTAACAGCATCCCCCGCTTTAGATACATCCTTACCAACACCTTTAAATGTGTTGCAACCAGCTAAAACAAAAGCGAATAACATTGAAACTGCTAAAATTTTTTTCATTACTATCTCCGTGTTTCACGCGTTAATTAGAATTTTAGTATACGAGCATCGGGTTAATATATCGTTATGTTTTTATGAGTGGATTGGTTAATCCGTGTATAAGAAACGTGAATAATTAAGCATTTATGTCAAAGAAAAGCGCCAGAGGAGCTTGGCGGTACATATAAAATTGCAGGCTATTTTTATCATGATATAAACCATTACACCAAAATTGGGCAGCAGCTGAGCTTTGCTTTAGATCTGGGCAAATCCATTCATGCCGTTGTAGACGGTAAAAATCTTGTGCAATGTGATGTCCCCATTGACCCAATCGACGTTGCGTGTTGATCCATGAGGGCGGTGCAACATCGTCTTTATTGTAAGGCAGATAAAGCTGTCCTTTCATTACAGCCAGTTTCTTTTCAATTTTAAGATCTAAAGCCTGGGTAAATTGAAATTGTTTTTCTGAGAAATGATTCAGTTTTCGTAAAAGGGTGTCGCTACGATTTAGACCATACCAATGCTTTAAGTGTAAGGTTGATTCGCCTAAATAGTACTTTAAAGCAACTTCCCAATGCTCGATCTGTTTTGTGGCCTGATTACGAACAAGGAAATCAATTTCGCCTAATGTATTCTTTGCTTCAATGATTTGGATACTATGCTGAATCAGTTGATAGTGTTGATTGGCTTCGTCTTGTAACCAGAACCAAAATAAATATTCAAAACGTAAACCTAAACGTGTGCTTTTAAGCTGTTGCACAAATTCAATGAGTGGGGTGGGGTCGTGATCGAGTTGATCTAAGCGCGTTTGAAAATCTATATATTGTTGCTGCCAAAACACCGTGTTGTGTATTTCAAAATGATTTTGAATTTCTAATTCATCAGGCAGATGCTGAATAATATTGGGGCTGGCAATGCAAAAAGCCAATTGACGAACAATAGGATGTTTGTACTTTAACCAAGGTTCAAAGTAGTCTGTCATTGTATGTTGTCCTAAACTGAGGACTCACTCAGTTTATTTTCAAGAAAATGTCTTTAGCGTATTGAGATTCAAGCAAATAAGTGGATAAACATGCAAGCGCAATTTTGACTGTATTGGAAATGATGAACATCATGATTTTAAAATACAATGATTTCAATTGATTTAAAATATACTGGCAAAATCATTTGGACGCTATACTAGTCGAATGGACAGATTGAGTTAATCTATGAAAGTTTTGTTTTGGCGAACATTGGTGATTGTTTTTATTGTACTCGGGTTTATTGGGGCAATATTACCAGGAATGCCAACGACAGTTTTTCTGATTTTGGCGGCTTGGGCGGCATCAAAAGGTTGGCCACAGGTTGATGCTTGGTTACTTAATCATCCAAAATATGGTGCAACGCTTCGTGCTTGGCGTGAAAATGGTACTGTGCCACGTAAAGCAAAGTGGATTGCCAGTATTATGATGTTGATCAGTGGAGTGATCATGTTATTCACCAATGCGCCACTGGCTGTGAAAATTTTTACCGATGTGACCATGTTGATTGTGGCAATCTGGCTTTGGTTGCGCCCTGAACCAAAACCTATTGTAAAAAATCTGAATGAAATGGATAAATCCGAATAGTCTTTATTTGATATTCTTGATCATTCAGTACTGAATATTTTATTAAGTTTAGAGCAAATAGATAATAGGGTTAAAATATTGATTAAATGATCAACTCAATTTAATTAAAATACAGGTTTTAAAACCTTATAAATAGATAAATAATAAACAAAAAACACCAATTTAAACTAAAATGATCTATTTTTTAATCACTCAAACCTAAAATAGGTAAAACATCGAGAAAAGCGTTTGACACTCAGTAAAGATTCTCTATAATGCACCTCACAAACGATGAAGTCGTTAGGGCGCTTAGCTCAGTTGGTAGAGCGTCTGCCTTACAAGCAGAATGTCGGCGGTTCGATCCCGTCAGCGCCCACCAAGCTTTAACGTTGAATTTTTAGTGCAGCGGTAGTTCAGTTGGTTAGAATATCGGCCTGTCACGCCGAGGGTCGCGGGTTCGAGTCCCGTCCGCTGCGCCACTTAAATTCAATCATCGTATGTATAGCAATTCATTTGTTAAAGTGCAGCGGTAGTTCAGTTGGTTAGAATATCGGCCTGTCACGCCGAGGGTCGCGGGTTCGAGTCCCGTCCGCTGCGCCACTTTATAATGATTTTGCAGTGACATGTAATACTGAATTAGAGTCTAAATAGTTTTTTATTTATTCTAGTTTAGGGCGCTTAGCTCAGTTGGTAGAGCGTCTGCCTTACAAGCAGAATGTCGGCGGTTCGATCCCGTCAGCGCCCACCATATACAATGCAGCGGTAGTTCAGTTGGTTAGAATATCGGCCTGTCACGCCGAGGGTCGCGGGTTCGAGTCCCGTCCGCTGCGCCATTTATCTTATTTCCTGAGATCAAGATATTTGGATGTATAAGAATTTGAAAGGGAATATTGTTTTCTTTTATGTTCTGATAAAGTAATATTGTGATGATCCTCACTCAGGGCGCTTAGCTCAGTTGGTAGAGCGTCTGCCTTACAAGCAGAATGTCGGCGGTTCGATCCCGTCAGCGCCCACCATATACAACGCAGCGGTAGTTCAGTTGGTTAGAATATCGGCCTGTCACGCCGAGGGTCGCGGGTTCGAGTCCCGTCCGCTGCGCCATTTATCTTATTTCCTGAGATCAAGATATTTGGAATTGTAAGAATTTGAAGTTTTTTGATTTTTAGAGATCAAACATTATAGACTTCATATCGCTTACTCCCCATCTTTAGGATAGAACTTAAGATTAAATCATCGATTTTCTTATAGGTTCAAACAGAGTAAACAACTTTGTTTATCCACACTCAGGGCGCTTAGCTCAGTTGGTAGAGCGTCTGCCTTACAAGCAGAATGTCGGCGGTTCGATCCCGTCAGCGCCCACCAAATTTTCCAATCTAGTTATTTGTTTAGAACTTCTGTATAATATATAAGCATAAGTATTTTAAAAATAAATTTTCTATGCGAAATCCATATCAACGTAAAGCTGCGTCTTCAACTCAAAAAAACTCAGTTCAAACCCTAGACCAATACAAACATTTTGTCGAAATGATTGTTTCGCAAACCAAGGTTTTTGTTCTTTATGATGACGGCTGGGCTTTGTGCGCATCACCGACAGGGCAACAGTCTTTAGCTGTTTGGCACAGTAAAAATTTGGCACAACTTTTGATTAAAGATAACTGGAGCCGTTATGCAGTTCAAGAAGTTGAACTCATTGTTTTTATTGAACAGATGATTCCTTTTATCAAACAAAATAATACCGCAATTTCTATAAATTTAACCCCAGAAGGGCGGAATATTTTAGTTTCAACAAATAAATTTTTACTCGATATCAAAAATTATTTATATCAGATGTATACGACTCAACCTGAGTTGTTTCAAAACAATAAACGCTTACCGTTACCACGTAAAATTCGCTTACATCAGTAACGCTGTACAAACAATGATATGGCGTTCTGTGCCTCAATATTCACCGAGTACCCATCCGCTGATATAGGCAAAGTACTCTCTTAACCATGCGTTATAACGTGTCGTGAGTGGGGTTTCAGCACCTACAGTAATGAAGTTATGATAGCCTTGTTTTCTGGCGATTGCTGCAGCACGTAAGGTGTGAAAATCACTGGTCACAATCGCAATTTTAGAGTCTAAAGTTAAACCATGCGCCTTTAAAATTGCTTGGCTATTTTTTAGATTTAAGTCAGTACTGGTACTTTTATTTTCTTGTAGGATTCTACTGGCTTGGATTTGCAGATGCTCTTGTAAATATTGCGACATAATTTCTGCTTCGGTTTTTTCTTCACCAAAATCTAAACCACCACTGACAATGATCAAAGCTTGTGATTGTTGTTTTGCAATTTCACCGGCTTGATCTAAACGTTTTGCGAGGGTCGGTGAGGCTTTCCCTTGGGTAATGCCACTGCCTAAAACAATAATTGCTTGTAGATTATTTTCTGCTGTATTTTGTTGGGATTTTAAGTGGATATAACCAAAGAAGCCGATTAAGCTGACAGACCAAAGCGTAAATAGAATCCATCCTAAGCGCCAGATTTTCTTTAACTTTAAGTGTTGTGCTAAATACTGCTGAATGTGTTGGCTCCATAGCACTGTAGTGATAAAGGCTAAGCCAATCAGCAAAGGGAGTATTGTTCCTAAGTGGATTTTTTTATATAAAATTAAAATAAATCCATCGAGGAATAAGACAAATCCCAGCAAAAAAAAGACAATGCGGAAGAGTTTATTGTTATACATGGGTGAAAACAAATCATTAAAAATTAGTCTAATTCTAAACGAAATCTGTGTATTTATTATATATGAATCAAAAAAAACCGAGCAATCGAGCTCGGTTTTGGCGGGTAAATTTATTCAATAGACCCTAATAAACGTCACGACGATAACGACCATCTAAACGTAATTGTTCAACTGTGTCTTCTCCAAGGATATCAATTAAAGCGAGATCAACATCAGTTGCCATACCATTGATACTGCCACAGACATAGATCACCGCATCATTGGCTACCCATTTTTTCAGTTCTTCCGCTTGATCACGCAGTTTATGATGTACATAAATTTTTTCAGCTTGATCACGAGAGAAGGCTAAATCAATACGTTTGAGCATCGCTGTATTTTGCCAAGCTTGAATTGTATCTTTAAAGAAATAATCGTTTGCTTGTTGGCGTTCACCAAAAATCAACCAGTTTTCAGTATAGTCCATACGAACACGGGCATGAATCAAACTCATTAATCCCGCAATCCCAGTACCATTTCCGATGCAGATAATCGGACGGTTATCGGTAATTAAATGGAATGATTCATTATTACGAATTCTTAACGCAATTTTATCACGCAATTGTACATGTTCGGTTAGCCAACCAGAACCGAGACCAAGCTCACCTTGAGGATTTTGTTGCTGACGAACCACCAAACGCAACACTTGCTGACTTGGAATACTGGCAATCGAATACTCACGAGTCGGTAGTGTAGGGAGTTGTTCGAGTAAGTGTTCCATATTGGCAAAAGGTTCAACAGTAACGGTTAAATCGCGATTCCAAAGCGCTTCTTGAATGCTTTGTTCGAGTGAATCCACTTTTGTTTCTGCATGAACTTGATATTTATCCAAGAACAATTGAATACGTTCTGGACTATTCCCCGTTTGAATTTCAGCAATATCACCTGCTTGCCAAGCTGTATCATAGCTGGCTTGTAATTCAAGATTAAATGCGGGTGCGCCTAAGCTGTTTGGATTGAGTAATTCTCGTTTTGTCAAACGCCATTGATCAAAAACTTTATCAATAGACATTGTTTGTAGATCGAGCTTTGTGGCTTTTGCTAAAGCATCATTCCAGTGTTGGATATCTGCATTGTTGCCATTATTGACTTCAAGCGTAGCAAACAACTGTTGAGCACCAGATTGTTTTAACCATGCGTCTATGCGATGCCCAAAGCTACAATAGGTCTCAGGATAGTCTTGTGAACCCAATGCTAAAACCGCATATTTTAAATGCGAAAGATCCAATGATGTAGCCATAAGCTTTTTCTCAAAGTGCGAGGCTAAGTCAGGTGCTTCACCTGTACCATAGGTACTTGCAATCAAGAGAATCTGTTTGGCTTGCTTGAGGTCATCTTCAGAGAGTTGTTGTACAGCTTTTACCGTTGTTGGCTGATGGGCTTCTTGTAGACTGGTTGAGGTGCGCCATGCCAATTGTTCAGACATTCCTGTTTGAGAGGCATAAGCAATTAACCAAGGTGTTGCATTTGGATCAATTTGAATTGCTGAACCCGCTTGTTTTGCAGCAAGCGTAAGTCGCTTTTGCTTACGACGTTTTAAATACAGCATCCATCCAGTAACAAAAAATAATGGCATTGCCAATGCCGCAAGCATTGCGATGAATTGAAAAACTGGGCCAAAGAAACTACCACGGTGTACAGGGAGCATACTTCCCATGATTTTTTCATTGAGTGGTTTGCTTTCGTATAAGTCTAATTTTTCAATTTGTGCAGTTTGATAGTTATAGGTTGCTTTATTTCGTGCACGCTCATGTTGTGGAATAGCATCAACAAAAGTGAGTTCAACTTTACCATCTGGCTTTTTAGGGATCGAAACAGTCAGTGTCGAATAGTCACGATTAATTTGAGAATTAAACCCATTCCATGTTTGAGTAAGTACATGTTGAATTTGTTCTGGTTTTAAACCTTCTTTATTCTCATGCTTATTTTCACGGTCTGGTTGTTGATGACCTGTCGTTTGATTTTGCTTTTCGCCACGTTGTTGTGGTTGTTGTTGAGGATTGCCAGAAGCCCCTTGACGTCCTTGACCTTCTCCACCGCGTGCCGCTTGCATTTCAGGCTGAGGTCGTTCAACCCCCATTACTTTAAACATACCATTGCGCCACCAGTCATACGACCAATACAGCCCAGTACATGCTAAAAGTAAATAAAAGATCACCACCCATGTGCCGACTACAGCATGTAGATCCCAAAGGAAATTACGACCTTTGAGTTTAGGCTTAATGGCAAACCATTGTTTAAAAGAATGCTTTTTCGGCCAGCGTAAATAGAGGCCACTGAGTACAAAGAAAATTAACATCAAGGTACTGGCGCCAGTAATTTGTTTACCGACTTCACCGACAGTTAAGTTACGATGCAGTTGCTGTATAAATTGAAAAAAATCTTTGCCTTTCACTTCTGGGAGAACTTCTGCCGTGTAAGGGTTTACCATCATGGTATAACCTCTACGAGCGCCTTCTTTGACAATATTAATGTTTGAAGCTTCTTCAGCGGCTTTCGCGACAGTAATACTGTTGATCTTCATTTCAGGGTTTTGGGTTTGGAAATGTTGATAAATTTCAGCAGGCGTGAGTTTTGCCTGATTTTCAACTTTTACCGTGTAGCTGTCTGGGTTTAACCATCTTTGAATAGGTTGTTCATAAGAATAGATTGCACCAGTTACTCCCATAATTGAGAGAATTAAACCAGCCGTAATCCCTAGAAACCAGTGAATTTGAAAAAAAGTCTTTTTAAACATGGCAATGCAAAGGGCAGAATATTTTTGATAGCAAATTATAGCTGAATAAATCGGAGAGATAATGAATTTTGCAGATAATATTTATTCTCATTATCATTTTTATTAAAATAGCGAAGTACAAAAAAACCTCCAAAAATGGAGGTCTTTTAAAATTTTAAATTAAAGTGTCTTGGGTTCACCAACAACTTCTTTTAAATGTTTACGAAGTGTTTCAAAGGGGAAATTCTTGCTATCCATACGTTTAGGTAGAATATATGCGCCTTGTTGGCCTTTTACTTTAAAGTTTACCAGTAAGAATTCAGGGGTGTTGTACCATTCATAAATGTCTTTCCAAGCCACGGTTCCAACACCTTCTTGTACACCCATTTGTTGACGCATCACAATACCACTTGGCTGCACCCCTAATTTTACACCTTTGATTTCCTGAACTGGAAATTCATTCATCTTGCGTTTTACATACCATTCAAGACCGAACTTGCGAACCAAAAGATAGATGGCAACTGCAGCAAGAACCACCCAAAAAATAATGGTTGAATAGTTTTTAATTAAAGCGATGCCAAGTAATGAGAGTACCACTGCTACACCCATGATTGCCCAAGCTTTAATCCCAATTTTATTGGTACTACGCCAAATTGCAAGTTGAGCGCCGCGTTGTTCGGCTTCCGAAACTTCGTACGGAACAGGTTGTAAGGTATAAGCGTAAATATTCTTGGCAGTCATAGTGTCAGTAATGTATGTAAATCTAGTCAGAGTTTAGCACTAAATCTCAAGATTTAGTGCACCTATTGTACCAAATAACGATGCAATTTTGATGCACATTTATAAAGAAGCCAATTCAGTAGATTGATCATCTCGTTCATGGCTTAAATTCTGTTTCAAGCTACTTAGTTGCTTTAAAATACTGAACATTAATGACAATTGTTGAAGAATAATGAGTGATTTAGAGTCTTCTGACTCGGATTGGCTTAAACGGGTACGAATGGCTTTCAACATATTGTGCGCGGTTAAATCAGGCATTTCATCCCGTAATAAAGCCCCGGAGATATCATCTAAAGCTTGATCCAATAAATTAAGTACCTGTTGGTCTTTCACTTGCTCACGATGTGCGCCGAGTGCTGCAATATAGCTAAGAAAGGTATGATTTAGACATAAGAACTCAAAAGCTAAGCTTTTTTGACTTGGGTCAAAATCTGGTTCAGTGGCAAGGGTTGAAATCAGTGAGGCAACATCTGCATCCCGATTATGTGCAGCACGGCGAACAATTCGATACTCTAAACTATTATTGCGTCCCTGATGATATTGAGCGACTACATTTGCCAAATAATTGCATTGAGCTTCCAATGAGCGTTGAATCGTGCGGGGTAAACGACGGAATTTCCAGTCAGGGAAAATAAAGCTGACACCGAACCAGGCGAGGGCACAGCCAATCACTGTATCAATCATACGAGGTAGCGCTGCCTCATAGCCAAGCCCATCCAAGTTAAAATTGATCAGCGCCATGATGGTAATAAAGGCAGTGGCTTGGGCATATTGTTTACTGCGTAAATCAAAAAACAATACACCACTGAGTACGAGTAATAAGAGTTGTCCTTCAATAGAGGGCACAAAATACAAAATTGCATAGCCTAAAATAATGCCGCCTAATGTTCCAATAATCCGTAATCTTAAACGTCGTTTGGTCGCATTAAAGTTCGGTTGGCTGACAAACAGTGCGGTTAATAGAATCCAGTAACCATATTCAATATTGGTGAGTTGCACAAAAACATAGCCAATAAACAAAACAATCGAAACACGAATTGCATGTCTAAAAAGTACAGACTCGGGAGTTAAATTTTGTTTGATTCGAATGACAATATCATCCCAACCTTTGAGGTCATCATCTTTAAGTTGGTTTTCGAAATTTTTACTTTGATCGTATTTTATATGTCGTTCAGTTTCGAGATTTTGTAATTGGGCATCAATCGACTTTAAATTTTGATAAAGTGCAAACAATGAATTGATCCAAATTAAGTCATAATTTCCTTCTTTTTTGAGTTTATCCAGCGAGTATCTGAGGTTTTTAAAAGCATGCTCAAAACGGACATTATGCTGGTAGGTGGTGCGGTGTAAGATGCTATCACTCAAATCCTTACAGGCTTTGCCTTGCAGCGCTAAAATGCGTTGAAAACGAAATAACACATCGCTATGTTCAAACATTTTGGCCAGCTTTTGATAATCAATATGTGCTGAATCGGCCCGTTCATGAATATCTTGTGCAACAAAGTAATATTGTAAACTACGACGTGTATCACGTTGTCCTCGGTCACCCTTTAAACGCGTCAACAAGGCGGTACGCATATCATTAAAAATGCTGATGAGCTGCCCATTTTCCATAGACAAACTAATCATACTGTCTTGATAGCTGGTTGGTGTCATATCGACATCAAACAAATTGGATTTGGAAAATAGAAAATTACCTAATGAGGAAAAACATTGAGACAGCTTGTCTTGAACTTGCCGTACTGGGAACAGTAAAAAACTGATGGTTGAAATAACCCCATACCAAATTGCACCAACCACCAATAGACTTGGCTGGATATACCATTGATCAAATAAATGCACCCCAAGCATGGAATACACAGAAACCACCAGACAGCCATAAGAAATGGTGGCATAGCGACGTCCCAAAGAACCCAATAAAATCCAACCGATACAAGAAACAATCAAACCTAAGGCAAACAGAATAGGGTAAGGAAAGAGCAGGCTCACTGAGGCAGCGGTGATAAAGAATCCGATATAGGTATAGATCAAATTCATGATACGTACAGAGAAGCGATCGTCTATATCACTGAGACCTGCTGCAACCACCCCTAAGGTGAGTGGAATGGTCATTAACTGCTGTCCCAACAGATAAGGTACAAATGCAGTCCCTGTAAAGGCAATGATCATTCTCAAGTTATACATGAAACTTGTGTTGTAGGTTGCTTTTCTGAGTTTTAACAGCCAAGTGTTCAAAGGAAATCCTTGTTAAATCAATAGGGTGTTATTTACTTGGGAAATGCGATTTGGCTTATATGACTTTTCACTTATCTTTGTGACAAATCATACAATGGACAGTGTAAACTTGTCTGCAACATTCCTTATCAAATTATAAACCATCTATGTCTGAAAAAAACGTTGGTCAGCAGTATTCAACGGGCTGGATTATGCTTTTGGCTTTATTTACTTCTTTGGGTCCATTATCCATTGATATGTATTTGCCGGCATTACCACAAATGGCGCAAGATTTTAATGTGACGACCCAGCAAGTCGCCAATACCTTGCCGGCGTATTTTTTTGGTCTTGCTGTTGGTCAATTGATTTATGGTCCAATCAGTGACCGTATTGGGCGTAAGAAACCGCTTTATTTTGGTATGACCTTGTTTGCTTTTGCCAGCTTGTTGTGTGTTTTAGCACCTGATCATTGGTCATTGATTGCCGCACGCGTTTTACAAGCCTTGGGGGGCTGTGTGGGTGTGGTGATGGCACGGGCTGCAATTCGAGACCGTTTAGATGTGCAAGGTTCAGCACAAGCTTTTTCCAGTATGATGATTGTGATGGGGATTGCCCCAATTCTTGCTCCAACCTTGGGTGCCGCCATTCTACAATTCTTTAGTTGGCAAGGTGTCTTTATTGCCTTGTTTGTGATTGGTCTGTTTTGCTTATTTTGTGTACATTTTTTATTTAAGGAAACACTCGCACCAGAACGTAGGCTGCGTCTCAACTTTAAACAAGTTTTTATTTTATATGCTGCTATTTTTAAAGATCGAAGCTTTCGCTTTCCGATGTTGGCAGGTTGCTTTACTGGTGCAGCACTATTTTGTTATATCAGTTCCGCGGCAGCAGTGTTGATGGATGGTTATCATTTAACTCAGCAACAGTTTGCTATTGCCTTTGGTTTTAATGCTTTTGGTATCATTTTACTGTCTTCTATCAATAAGCGTTTAGCCAACAAACTCTCGGTGATCCTGCGGTTAAAAATTGGTGGTTTGATTCAAGTCACAGGTGGGCTGATTATTGTCAGCGCAGGTTTCATGTCTGATGCACCATTGGCGATTGTCATGTTGGGCTTATTTTTCTCTGTTTCAGGGATTGGTTTTACTGGACCGAATGCGATGGCATTGGCGATGTCTGAACAAGGCTCAAGAGCAGGAACTGCAAGTGCAATTATGGGCAGTATGCAATTTGCGTGTGGTCTATTGGGTGGTGTGGTATTGAATTTTCTCATATGGAATCATTTATTAAATATGGGAATTTTGATGTTGGCTTTTACTCTGGCTGGATTTATGGCAATTTTAAAAGTGGCTCAACAGTTCAAGATGAAACAAATTTAAGCTTATATCGATACTGAACAAGAGATCGTCTTGTTTATTTACAAGACAAAAGTGAATTTTGTTTTATTGAATCAAAGACGATCTGTATTTTTTATTCAAGTATGAGGAAATTGACAGGTTCTAAGAGATTGTATTGTTAGAACAAGTACGCGATACACATACACGCGGTCAAAGCAGAAACGATAAAAACACAAACGCCAGAAAAACAAAAGCCGACGATTCGAGTGATGAGTAAATCGTCGGCCAAAATACTTCGTTATAAAGATTCAGGCTGCTAAGTTGAATCTTAAGAAGCATAAGTTTTTAGTTTCTCTGAGAGAAGGTCTCCAAATTTCTTTGCGGATGCCGTGCAATCAATTTGGTTGCTGCAGACCTTATACTTATATAACGACAACAGTTTCAAATTGGTTGACAAGAAAATGAAAAAAAGTTGAAAAAAAATTATAATATTGTTCTTTATGCAATCTAGGCTGTCGTCATGGTGTCTTTAAACAAATATTTTTTGTGGTTTTTGCTGCTTTGTTTAGTCTTGACCATGGTTACAGGTGTATTGGCTGCATTATTGCCCAATGAAATTGCGGGGGTATTAACAGCAATACCTTATCTGATCGCGATGATTATTGTGTTATATCGTTTTCTCAAACAACAACGCCGTGCGCCTACAGACCAAGAGCGTAAAAAACTGACCCTTGGTTATACTGCAATATTTTGGGGCTATAATTTACTTGGGATATTTGCGGGTGTTTGGTTTTTTTCTCAAAATGATCCAGAAGTGTGGAAAACTTTTGTGATGTATCTGCAAAATACTCAATTTTTGCTCACTGCATTGATCATGTTGTTGATGTTGGCAATCCCTTTATATTTAATTACCTATTGGTTTTATGGAAAGCAAGCGCAGCGTATGGCAGTTAAAATGTTTGGTCAATGATCTGTTTAAATTGTTGACTTTACTTTGAGAAATCAAAGTCATTGATGAAATTTGTATCAATACAAATAATCAAAAAATAAATCTTATTTTTAAGCTATGGATATGCTGTTAGTGTACGAACATATCCATAAATTCGCGTAATTCTTGAATAGCAATTTCAATGTCTGTGGTTAACCACGTTGGTTCAAAGATCCCTGCATAATGTTCTAAACGATCTTGAGGAACAACAAGTCGTATCGGGCAGTCTTCTTCAAGTAAACGCCATGGCACGATTGGAACTTCATTATCCAGAAATGGTACGACATTGCGAATATCAATAATCATTGCATTGACACATTCTGGGAACGGCATGACCGACAATTCATCTGTACGGCGACGGAAATACTCTAAATCGCCCCATTTTAGAATATAACTTGGCTTGTTAAATTCAATAATTCCAATGAGATGATCATCTCTTGAGGTATGTGTGAAGCATTGATGCGTGACATCAGTGTCCAAGTCCAACCCGACACTTTGTCGTTGATAAGCCATATCTACAATAGCCAAAAAATGGGGTACATATTATAGCTCATTTATCTATCAAGAACTGTTCGAATTAAAATTTACTTTTGCTTAAAATATTTTTACACACAGATCACAAATAGCCTGTTAGTATAAAAATACATCAATTCGATGGAGGTGGACGTCATGAAACACGATTTCAATAAACCATCTTATGTAACAAGTACTGAAGATATAACGCATAAGAATCGCTTACCCATTTATATGCTTATTCTTGTGGGGTTATTTCTTGTTTCCTTGCTTGTTTACATGATCGCCGACTGGGTTTAATCCCATATATCATCTATAAAGATTATATTGATAAGACAAACTCTAGCTGCAAAGCTGGAGTTTTTCATTTTTGCATGCTTTTGTTGTATTTATGCAGTTAAATTTGCTCGTTATATAAGCAATAGATAAAGTAGAAGAGTAATTCATCAAGTATCCAATTCAAATAAAGAATGTTGCTTAAAGTCATTTGAGCACACTCAGATTGTTATAAATCTATAACTTGAGGAAATAAAAATGAATGAAATTTTACAAACAAGGGGGAGATTTGATGCCATGTATTATTGGGATCAATTCCACCCGATTCTCGCCGCTGTTGCCATCCTTATTGTGGGATGGATTATTGCACTGATTGTTGCAGCAGGAATTAAAAAAATCCTAGAAAAACTAGGTACAAATACAAAATTGTCTTCAGCAACAGGTCATCGTTCAAATATTGAAAGTATTCTTTCTCGAATTGTTTTTTGGGTGGTGATGGTGATCGCGGTGATTGGTGCATTAAATGTGCTGAATCTTACCAGCGTAAGCAGCCCATTTAGTTTGATGATTCAGCAATTCTTATTGTTTATTCCACAATTACTGGCTGCCGTGGCCATCGGGTTTATCGGCTGGATTGTGGCAAATCTGGTTAAAGTCGGCTTAAAAAAAGCCTTGGATCGGACTCAACTTGATGAAAAATTAAGTGCCGATGTTGGGGTCAGTCCGATCAGTCAGAATATCGCTGATATTGTGTACTGGCTAATTTTATTGCTGTTCCTACCAATTGTATTATCAATTTTAGGTTTGCAAGGCTTATTGCTTCCAGTGCAGAACATGCTGAATGAGGCAGTCTCTTATATACCAAATATTTTCATTGCGGGTGTCATCGTTTTTGTCGGTTATATCTTGGCAAAAATCCTGCGCGGGATTGTTGAGGGTTTAATCAACAGTCTAAATTTACAAACCCAAATAGAAAAAGTAGGGCTATTTAAAAACTCAAACCAAGGTTTAGCGAAGTTTTTAGGCTCTTTTGTTTTTGCCGTTGTCATGATTACTGCGTTAATTGTGGCTTTTGAAGCACTTGGTATACAGGCTATTTCACAACCAGCAACCGCAATGCTGGGTGAAATCATGTATGCAATTCCACATATTATTGCAGCCGGGTTAATTTTAATTGTGGCCTATGTGGTGTCTCGTTTTGTGGGGCGTTTGGTTTCAGAAGTTGTTGCTGGAACGGGTGTTGATGAAATTCCTGCAAAATTAGATTTGCAACGCTTTTTAGGTGACACGAAAGTTTCTTGTATCATTGGTTATCTGATTGTTTTCTTTACCATGTTATTTGCTGTTTCCGAAGCGGCAAATCGACTGGGCTTTGAGCAAGTTAGTCATTTGATTTCAATGTTTATTTACTTTGGTGCCAACATTTTGTTAGGCGCAGTGATTTTGGTGATCGGTTTCTGGTTGGCCAATATCGTGGCGAATGTGGTACAGCGTGGTGAGTACAATAGCTCAAGATGGTTAGGCAACTTGGTTCGTGTTTTGATCATGGGGCTGGTGATTGCAATGGGTTTAAAAGCCATGGGAATTGCCGATTCGATCGTTAATCTTGCTTTTGGCTTAACCTTAGGTTCTGTGGCAGTTGCTTTTGCATTGGCTTTTGGTCTAGGTGGACGTCAACCTGCAGAACGCGTTTTAACGGATTTAATCGATAAAGCCAAGAAAGAGGCAAATCAACCGAATCCTTTGAAGCAAGAAAATACTTATTCATCACAGCCAAGTGGTACAGACGCTACGCAAGTAACCGCGGATACCCCTGCGATTGAAAATGAGTACAAGTCACTTACTGATTCATTGAAACAGGACAAAGATGACCCGAATTAACATTTAAATTCTTTTAAAGATCGATCAGGATTGATGCTTGATCGATCTTTTTATTTTTAGGTCAAAAGTGAGAGGGAATAGAGATGTCTAAGAAAAAGCCAAATAATTTCATTGCACCCATTGTGATTGCAGGAATCACTGTGGGTTTTTTAGCAAGCGCTTATAAATTTGTGTTTGCAAAACCGAAAAAGCAATCATCCGAAATTGTTAAGCAACAACATGAATCTCAAAACAAATCTCAAGAGTGATTGTGTTCGCAAAGCATGAATTTTATCGGTTTTTTTATAGAAAATAGATAGACATCAGATGATTTATTGTCTAGATTGAATGGGTGAATATGTAGGCAATATAAAACACACTCATCTGATAAATATCATTTTCAAAGGAATTGAAATGAAGATCATCTATTTTTTACACAAAATTCATCAGTCGTTATTTGCAAAAAACCATGATCTAAAGTCGATGGATTTGGCGATTCAACGTGTGACCCAGAAGCAGCAAATCCAGAATCAACTTATCTTATTTAAAACAGATTATCTGGAATAAGCTTTCTATTAGACTTCTTTCATACGTCCGTTTTAAAACCATAAATCAACATAAAAGTGTCCTCATCCTAGCCTTCTCCCAGCGAGAGAAGGCGCTTTCAATACCCACATGATTCACTGCACATGATCTTTTTTGATTTATGAAAGATCTTTATTGATCAATTTAAATTAAACATATTCTGAAGCTGCATGTGCTGAAGCCCATGCCCACTGAAAATTAAACCCGCCTAAATGACCAGTTACATCTAAGATCTCACCTATAAAAAATAAACCTTTTTGTTTTGTACTTTCCATGGTTTTTGATGAAACTTCAGTGGTGTCAACACCGCCTAAAGTGACTTCTGCAGTCCGATAGCCTTCAGTACCAGAGGGTTTGACTTCAAATTGTTGTAATTTATTGGCAATGGTTTCAAGTTTTTCATCACTTAATTGCCCAATCGCCGTTTCAGCCCACTCGGACCAAATGAGATTTTGTAGTTCAATCACCACACTTTTCGGTAAAAGTTCAGTCAGTAAGGTTCTGATTAACACCTTAGGTTGGCTTTGCTTTTTGCGCTTTAAAAAATCAAACAGCTCAAGACTTGGTAAAAAGTTAATATGGAATGCTTGTCCTGCATTCCAATAATTTGAAAGTTGTAATGAGCTTGGACCACTTAAACCACGATGTGTAAACAACAATGCTTCAGTAAATGCAATCAGTTCGTTAGATAGTGTTGCTTCAACTGCATTGCCGCTTAAACGAGTGGTAACTTCTTTAAATTGATCTGAAAAAGTGAAGGGAACTAAACCTGCGCGTGTAGGATAGATGTGGTGACCAAATTGTTTGGCAATTTCATAGCCGATGCCAGAGCCACCCAATGTTGGAATAGATAAGCCACCTGATGCAACAACAACAGATTCAGCCTGAAAATAGCCTAAATTGGTGGCGACTTGAAAAGTCTGATCGTCAACCGTGTTGATCGCTTTGACTTCACAACTGGTTTTAATCTCAACATGATGTGTTTTTTCACATTCGTTGAGCAGCATGCTTAAGATTTCTTTTGCGCCATTTAAGGTAAACAGTTGTCCATGTTTGCGTTCTTCATAGTCAATGCCATATTCACAGACCATCCCAATAAAGTCCCAATTGGTATAACGCGTCAGGGCAGAGATGACAAAATGTGGGTTATGTGAAATAAAATTTTCAGGTTCGACATAAAGATTGGTGAAGTTACATTTACCACCACCTGACATGAGGATTTTTTTACCAATTTTATTGGCTTTCTCAACCACTAAGACTTTACGACCACGGGCAGCTGCTTTTGCCGCAAGCATTAAACCTGAAGCACCTGCGCCGAGGACAATCACATCATATTGGTTAGAAGACATATCACACTCATGGAAACTTTGAGCAGGGGATTATAGACAAATTTAAAGTAATTTTCAGAACAATTATAAATAGGTAGGGTTTAGCTACGTCCTTGCAAGCCACCACTGTGCAGGATCAAAATTTTTGCATTTTCTTTAAAATAACCTTTTGAAATTAAGTCAAAAATTCCATAAAACATTTTTCCAGTATAAATCTGTTCAAGCGGAATGTGATATTGTTGCTCAAAGTTGTTTATAAAGCTAAGTAATTCAGCAGTGGTTTTGGCATAGCCCCCAAAACAATAATCATCCAGTATTTTCCAATTGCTTTTATGGGTGAGTTGACTGACATCTTGTTGTAAAAAATCACCTTTAAGTGCTGAAAATCCTAAAATTTCCTGCTGTGGTGAACTGGCGTTAATCAGCCCAGTGATTGTGCCACCTGTTCCTACCGCACAGCAAATCACATCATAATGATTTAAATCTTCTGTCGTTAAAATTTCCTGACAACCTTGTATAGCAAGCTCATTGGTTCCACCTTCAGGAATAATATAAGTGTTTGGATAATGTTGTGTTAATTCATCGATCCAGTCATGATTATTTTTTTGTCTATATTTTTCACGTGAAACAAAAACTAGCTGCATGCCCAACTGCTGTGCTGTCGTTAGAGTAGGGTTGAGCGGTTTATGCGCTAACTCCTCGCCCCGAATGATCCCGATGCTTTTAAATCCAAATAACTGTGCTGCATAGGCTGTGGCAGCGATATGATTGGAATAAGCACCACCGAACGTCAGAATCTGTTTTAGGCCAAGCTGACGTGCTTCAATCAAATTATATTTGAGTTTAAAAAATTTATTGCCAGAAATTTGTGGATGGATTAGATCAAGCCGTTTAACTGTAAGTTGAACAGGTCCAGCAAAATCTAAACTTTGGTAGGGAATGGTTTGGGCAATATGATCAAACATGCTGATTTTAACTGAGTGAGTTTGTATGAGTAGCTTTGACTTAAGCCTGTTCAAGATATTCGAATCAAACCTGTAAAACAAGACAGGTTTGATTTAGTTTCATGTCTATTATTGGGGATAAATTTCTAGGTTTTAACTCAAGCTTTTCACTTAGGTGGATCATTGAGTGCTGGTATCGACGGAAGTCACCACAGACATCCCCGGTCGTAAGAATTCTAAACCTTTTTGATTGGGATCAATAGCAATCCGCACAGAAATACGCTGTACGACCTTGGTAAAATTACCTGTGGTGTTGTCAGGCTTAAGCACACTAAACTCAGCACCCGCAGCAGGTGAAATTTGTTCAATACGGCCAGTAAATTTTTGATGTTTCATGGCATCTACGGTAAATGTTGCTTTTTGCCCGATGTGCATATCGGCAATTTGTGTTTCTTTGAAATTGGCAATTACCCAAGTTTGTTGCGGAATCAGATACATTAACTGGGTTCCAGCTGCAACATATTGCCCCACGCGAGGAGTTACTTCGCCCAACTGTCCATCCATCGGTGCTGCAATCACGCTGTAGTCTTTTGTCGTTACTGCTTGATCAAATTGTGCCTTGGCATTGGTGACTTGTGCTTTTAAGCCCGATTGAGCCACTTGAGCTGTTTTTAATGCTTCTTGAGCAACCAATACATTGGCTTCCGCTTGTTTGAGTAAGGCTAAATTATTCTTTACATCCGCAGCCGCTTTGTCTTGTTCTGTTTTAGAGGTTGCGCCAGTATTTCCCAATTGTTGATAACGATTGAGTTGTGCTGTTGAAAGTTCATAACTTGCTTTGGCTTGTTCAACTTTGGCTTGTGCTGCCACAATATCTGCTTTGCGTTGTTCAATCGCTTGGGTTTGATTGGCTAAAGTGGTATTGGCCTGATCAACACCCGCTTCAGCCTGAGTCACTTTCTGATCATAGGTTGTGGTATCAATATGCATTAACGGCTGCCCCTTTTTGACATGGTCAAAATCAGTCACCAACACATCTTTGACATAACCATTGATTTGAGAAGATAAAACTGTGGTTCTGCCTTTGATATAACTATTGTCGGTGGATTCTATGGCGCTATCAAAAGGACCAATTTTCCATGCGCGCATAATCACAGCAATCCCCACCAACAAGACCAAGAGCATCAACAGCAATGTTCTTTTTGCTGTTGGAATAAGCTTACTGGATGGTGGTGGCGCTGCTGCAGGTGCTTGTGGTGGTGTAACTGCTGCTTGCTCTGTTGGTTTTTGATCTTGCGACATAAGAATTCTCAAATATTTTTTAATACATAGCGTGACATCATGGATCATCTGATTTCGGAATAGCCTGAGATCTGTCTAACTGCTATTGAGGACCTGTTGCTGTTTTTTGAGTTGATAGCGTGTCCAAGCAATATTAAAACTACTCCAAATCAACAGTAAAATGGCGAAAATTCCATTTAATGCAATCACATCATTATAGGCACGCACTTGTGCTTCTCGTGTCACAATCTGGTTTAAATTGCGATAAGCTTGGTTCTGTTCAAGTGATGCATCTAAAGTATATTTATTGGCTGCTTGCTGATAGGCTGCAAGTCGTTGCACCACCAATGGATCAGTTGGTGATAAGTCACTGACAATTTCAGCCCGATAATTTTGGGTGCGTAATTGTTGATAGGTTGAAAAGAATGAATTTCCAATTAAACCACCAAAGCTTTGTGTTGCAGAGAACAACACCACAAAAGTGACCATGTGTGATGGGCCTTTTTGTAAGGCATTAATAATCCCTGTCAGCAGCAATGGTCCGATAAACATACCACTGGCAAAGCCAACGATAAATTGGCTGCGGTAAAAATTCTCAGGTCGAACATCACTGGTGAGGTGATAGTCTAAAGCGCAGGCAATAAGAACCAAGACTACAGCACCGACCAAGTGCCATGAGATGCGTTCTCTTTTAAAGGTCATGGCGCTAAAAACGGTGCCGAGCACAATGCCAAGAAAAATCACGCTATACAAGGTAACGAACTGATCAGGTCCCATGCCCATGGTCTTTAAAAAGTTAACGGCTGCGTAACTTTGCTCAGACATAAGCAAACGAATCGCCAACGCACCAAACACAAATTTAAGTGTGGTAGCTGAACCTAGCCAACGGGTAATGATAAGCGGATTGACACGGTAATGTTCATAAGTCAGTCCGATAACAATAAGACTGAAGCCAGCAATTAAGGCATACCCTAACCATTTGACTTCAAACCACCAAAGGATAGGGCCTTGGGTCAGGACGATACATAGCAGGGCAAAGCCGGGTGCAAGCAAAGCAAAAGTGAAGAAATCCTGTTTTTCAAAGACTTCGATTCTTAAGCTACGTGGTAGTTTTAAAGAAACCACCATAGCCAAACAACATATCGCTAAACCCAGCTCAAAGGTATAGAGCACAATCCAGTCATTTACATCAACCAGAGATGGGGAAATGATCCATGCTAGTGGAATACCCAATTGTTGAAAGCCCAGCGCGAGATAAATTCCTCGCCCAAAGTTTTCTCGTTTAAAGGCCTGCATGATGTAGTACATGCCTAAAGAACTCAGGGGGGCGGCAACCAAACCGCTGATCACACGGACAAACAATGCCATTTCAAAGGTGTGCACAAAGATATGCAGCACCAACACACAAATAAAAAGCACTAAACCAATTTCAGAAAAAAGCCGTAACCCATATTGTTGCCGAGCTTTAAACAGAATCATGTTGGAACTAATATTTGCCATCACATAAGCTGCGGGAATCCATGCAGCTTCTGAAGGCGTTAGCGAGTATTCACCCTGAATAAGTGGTAAATTTGCAGTAATAAAACCATTACTTAAACTGCCTGAGATCGCAACAAACAGGCCAATAAAAAAATAAATCAGCTTTTTATGTGTTGGATGTGCAATAGCCGCAGGCGAGCCTGGTAAGGTTGGACGCTCTTCAGGTGTCCAATCTGGGGCAGGTTCAAGTAAACGTGGCGATTTATCCATAAGTGCCTCAATTACGCCTTGATGCCATCAATCAGTAAGTCAACTGCACGTGTGGCCAGTTGAACTTGTTCTTCGTCGGTTAGCCCTTGAAAGGAAGCTCTTAGAATACCGGTAATTAGCGCATAATCTTTTGGGGTAAGATCTGGTCGGCAAATTCGATGGGCAATGGCTTGATCAATCAGTGGTTGAAGAATTGCGTCACGCCGTTGATAAATATCCACCATACTTGGGTCATTACGATCAATCACACGCCAATATTCCATCAAGGCGGTGAGATAAGGCAGATTCTCGACATGATTGCGAATTAACCGAATCAAACCATCAGGATATTCTGAAAAGCTTTTTGCCCGTTCATCTAGACGAGTTAATGCTTGTTCCATCAAGGCGATGACCAACTCACGGCGATCTTGAAAATTACGATAAAAGGTTGCCCGTCCAACGCCAGCTTCATCAATCACAAGCTGTAATGGCGCACGAATCCCTTGTTTACGGAATATTTTCAGTGCAGCATTGAGCAAATCTTCGCGATTTTGTGCCGCTTGTTTTTGACGTATACGCATAGGGGAAATTGCATTAAATTTTATTCTGATATTTAACGGACATTTTTGTCCGTTGTAAATTGCTAACTCTGTGGATTTTTGTAAATTGCAGCTTTAAAGTGAATGAGATTGGTTAGAATGACTTAGGTCAATGATTAATAAATCGTATAAATAGGTTTAGATTTCTAAATATTTACCCTTTAAAATAAAACAATAAGTGTGCTGAAATTGTGAAAATTTTTAAAAATATTGTTATTTCGATCTGCTGCATCGGTGTATTGGCGTTAAATGCCTGTACGCCATCTGAGAAAAAAGCAGATCAGGCTGCATCTTCAAGAAAATCATCAGATCAACAGATTGAACAACAATTCAAGCTTTGGAAGGCGCAACAAGACCCCCAATTATTGGCGGATTATTATCAGTTTATGTCGCAGTATTTAAAACATCCGCCTAGTCTGATGGAGCTGATAACCAGCCGAAACTATATGCCGGAACAGTGTTATTCAAAACGTTTTGCCATCCCGCCTAAAGCCTTTTGGAAAAATGTGGTGAGTAGTTTGCAATTGGTGGAAAAGTTAAATCGAAATGAATATTTTAAAACATATACGATTTCAGCAATCTATCGTGCCCCTGAATTAAATAAATGCATAGGTGGGGCGGAAAAAAGTAAACATTTAAGTAATTATGCAGTTGATTTTCATGTGCTATCACCCAAAGAAACCATTAAAAAAGAGCGCGAATTATTAGTTAAAAAAATGTGTCATTTTTGGCAAGTGGAAGGAAAAAGTTATAAAATGGGTTTAGGCGTTTATGGTAATAATCGCTATCATATTGATACCCAAGGATATCGTACTTGGGGTAAGGACTTTAAATCGAAAAGTTCGCCGTGTGTAAAAAGTTAAAATTGTATTTTTGAGCAAGAATTGAACTTGAATCTATATTAAAAAATGCTGAGAGATTGGAACGTTATTTATGAAATGTCTACAGACCCTAATAAAGGGTTGTTTATTTGCTCTGCCTTTTTTCAGTAGTTATTCTGTTTTTGCGCAAGCTGATGCTGCTGTCGAAGTTGACCCTGAATACGAGGTATTGGGGCGTGCAGGGAAACTGAAAATTCAAAAAGAGTCTTGCACTCAGCATGGTTCTAGTTGTGACTATGTACTCTATGATGCTAAAGGAAAGAAGCAGGTATTAATGGAAAAATGGAGTAAAACCGCAAACGTTTATCAATTTAATCCAAATTTAATGGGTTTTTTGTTGGGGGTAACAGGAAGTGAGTATAATCTCACTGTGATTAACAATAAAAATCAACAAAAAGATTATGGCAGTTTTCTTGCGATGAATGGGCAGCAAAGTTGTTTTGTAACTTTTGAATCGAATTTAAAAAATATGCCAAATTCATTGGTATTTTATAGTATTCCTGATTTTCGGGTACGTTTAGTGCTCAACAACAAAGTGCCACAGTTTAAAAAGCTGAACTATCCTGCAACGGCAAATTTTGAGGATAATGGTGATTTTTCATTTAACTATAATATTAAGATCGGAAACGAGATGGGTGTACAGGATGTCATCATTCAAAACCCTTGTCAGTCTGATTATCGGGTAATTATGAGTTAATATAAATAAAATAAAGTTATTAATTTTATTAAAATTCATCATTTTTATTTTTGAATTGAGTTGTCTATTGTCGTTTTATTCAACAACAAGGACACGACAATGACCACTCAACAGCAAGTTAATCAGGCACAATATCAAAATAAATCAGAAGCATACTTAAATAGCCAAGTACATGCACAAGGCATTGAGTTTGAAAAAATGCAAAATTTAATCCAACAGCATCAATTCAAACGAGTTTTGGATCTAGGCTGCGGTGGTGGGCATGTCACGTATCAGATTGCTGCATTCACTGAGCAAGTAATTGCCTATGATATTACGCCTGAAATGGTCAATCTTGTGACCACGCAATCTCAACAAAAGGGATTCGATCATGTCATAGGGAAGGTTGGTGCGGCAGAGCAATTGGATTTTCCTGTTGAGCATTTTGATTGTGTGATCAGTCGTTATTCTGCGCATCATTGGCAAAGTATCACTCAAGCGATTGATGAAATTTATCGTGTATTACGTGCTGATGGCAAAGTGATCCTATTTGATATTATTGGCAATTCTAATCCAATTTTAGACACCTTTATTCAGACCATAGAAACCATTCGTGATCCAAGCCATGTTCGAAATTATAGTTTGGCGGAATGGGTAAAAATCGTAGAACAAGCAGGCTTTAAGGTAGAAACCATTGAAAAGCAAAGTTTACTGTTAAATTTTCAAAGTTGGGTGGAGCGTATGCAAACACCAGTAGAGGGTATCCATACCATTCGCTATTTACAGTCCAAAGCCGCTGATCAAGTACAACAGTATTATCAGATTCAGCAAGATGGTACATTTACCAGTGAAGCTGTATATTTGGTATTGAGTAAAACTTGATTTAGAAATCTGATGCCAAAAAAAATAATCAATACAATATTTCCGATATTATTTAGCATGATGGCTTATTCCAGTAGTGGTTATGCCGAGCAGATTCATCGCACAGTGGCGAAGATAGGACAATTTTCAGTTATTCAGCAAACATGCGATGAAGATGTAAATGATCATTGTGATTTTGTACTCTATGAAGGCGATGATTATAGATTGCCCTTGGTCGTAGATTGGAAGCGTGGTTTAAATGTTGAAAACCAAACCGAGGATTTCTTGCATTTAAGCTATGGCTATACCTTTAATGTTCATCATAGTCTTTTCATCTCGAAGGCAGGGATCGTTCAGGCTTTAGACAACGTTGTTGCTGTGGATGAAAACACTGGGTGTATCGCTCGATTTGAATTAAAAGATGCGCCTACGATTATTTTCCAAAAAGCATTTACCGCGAAAATTTTAAACAAAATTCAACTTCAGCCAGAGCAATACCCTAAAATTGAGTCTGTAAGCGTAGATGCTTTTCAATATTTTAGTGACATGGAATTTGATGGAAATAGTGGCTTTCACTACCGTTACAAAAATAAAAATGGTGAAGATCAAGCTGTTTTAATGATACATGCTTGTGACGTATAGCCACTTTCTATAGATAGACACCTTTTGAAATAAAAAATAGCTGTATTTTTAATCAGAACTGTTATGCTCGAACTATAAATAAAACAAAAAATGGAGGAGATGCCATGAAAAAGCTATCCATCAGTTTGAGTGTAATACTTGCAGTATTTTTGGCTGGGTGTGAAAAGAAACCACCTACACCAACAAAAACTGAAGTTCGTTCAATCCATATCGCAGGTATGCCTGTGTATGAAAAAGATTATCGTCTCAGTGCTCGTTCAGTGGATGCACAACCCTGATTTTTATTCAAAATATAAAAACGAGTGCATCAAAAGAGGATGCACTCGTTTGGTTTTAATTCAATTTAACTCAGTTGATTTTAAATGAATTAATGAAAAACTGTTTCTAACGCTTTTAATCCGACTTTAGGATCAAGTAATCCATTATAGATCTCAGGAATTTCACGTTCTACGCCAAAGAACTCATAAATTGCAATCATGGCACCACGAACAGAATATTCAACAGTAAAAACCACATCATCTTCAATTTCAACAAATTGCCCCAAGAATGCGAAGTTTTTTGCGCCTTGTGGAATAACCTGTGGGCGGTCACCAGGCTTACGGCAAGCAAATAAAGCTGATGCATAAGGCATCATGGCTGTTGTTACAATAGTGTTTGCTAGAACATGCTCAAGAATGTCATCAAAACCGAGTTGATGAATCAGTTCAGTGAGTATTTCATTGCCTGTTGCTTGTGACATCGGTTTTTTGATGTAGTCACCTGTTTGATCAATTTGGAAACCATAGCCCCAGAGGGTAAAGGTGCCTTCTGGTAAATTTGCAAAATGCGGTTGAGCAGGCACCACAATCGATAAATGCCAACCAGATTCAAACCAAGTCATCAGTGCCCCAGTGCCTGGCTGGTTGCCTGTGTAATCAATGATGCGATTTAACAGAACATCGTCTTTCATGGTGAGTGTAAAAGACTCCCATTTATGTTCATCAATGTTGCCATAAAAGGTCATTGGTCGGCCAAAGTCAGGTGCTTTCTTCGCAAGGGTTTCCCATAATGTCCAACCATGATCAAGTCGATCACGAATAAGCGCTGGAACATCATCATTCCCTGCATAACGCGAATCTGCTGTAATTGAACCTAAAGTAAAAATGGCAAGATCATTCTCTTGAAGATTGATTTGCTCAGTACCTTCAGGAAGGTTGACATACAAGCGTGTTGCACGACGTTCTAGGGTTGCTTCATCGGTTTGAATGTCTGCATCTGTCACATAATTGCCAAAACGAACATCTACGCCTTGTTCAAGCAACCAACGTTGTAGTGGCAAAATCATGGAATCATATTGATTGTATTTGGTCCTTTTTACCCCAGCGAGGGTATGAATACGTGGTAACTCTTGGATAAAACGTAAGAAATAACGACGAAGTTCTGCTGCACTGTGCCATTTTTGGAAGGCAAATGTCGTACGCCACATACGCCAAAAGTTCGTTTCAAAGAAGGTCTCATCGAAAAATTCATCAATACGACGGCTGCCAATTTTCTCTTCTTTCGCTGCCAATAAGCGTAGCATTTGCGCGCGATGGTGTGTATTTAAACCCAGTTTAGCGGCATCTGAAATTACATGCTGCGCATTAATTAAACGGGCTTGTGCATGGGTTTTGACTTGCTCATTGAACTCACGACATTCTTCACGAACAGAAATTTCAGGATTTTCTAAGGATGGAATACTCGAAAATAAGTCCCAAAGACATAAATATGTTTCATCTGTCAGCATCCGCCCGCCACGGGTAACCCATGCTTGTGCAGCATGTGGCGTATGGCCGCCATCCATTGAACCACCTGAGACATCTAACTCTTCGAGAATGTGAATATTTTTAGCCGGTACTTTGGCATCACGTATGGCAAATGCGGCAGCTGCCATTCCAGCAATTCCACCGCCAATGATCCACAAATGTGCTTGGCTTGCATCTAAGCGGTTGGTTTTGTTGTTGTGCATTTTTTACCCCTGAGTATAAATATTGATTTTGGATAATTTAAAACCATAGTTTTATTATGGTTTTTTATAGCCTATAAATACATGAAAATGGAAGTTAATTTTTGTGATTAATGTGGTCTATTTTATGGCTTTTTAGGATATTTTATATACCTTGATGATTTTATTGATATAATTAAAATATTGAAAAATAAATTTTTTATTGAGTTTTTACTCTAAAAATATTTGTTTACTCTGTTTGTGGTGATAATACACAAGTGTACTTAAATTTATGATTGAAATTTTGATGAATTTGCATTGAATAAAAGTGTAATCGCGAAATAATAAAGATTTTTATATCTTCAAAAATCGGTTGTAGCGTAAAATATCTATTCTTAAAAATAGTCTAGGTCGGGGTGTCTCTTGGAATCATTATTGATTTTAGGTTCAATTGCATTGGCATTAATGCTTGGCGCAATTAGCCCTGGTCCTACATTTGTTTATGTGGCTAAAAATTCAATTGCGATTTCTCGTAAACATGGTCTGTTTACCGCTTTAGGGACAGGCACGGGCGCAGCTTTATTTGGTTTTTTAGCTGTAATGGGATTACAGGCAATTTTATTGGCTGTACCTTCTGCATATTTAGCTTTAAAAATTTGTGGTGGTCTGTATTTACTTTGGCTGGCTTATAAAATTATTAAACATGCTAAAGATCCAATGGCGCAGGCATCTGACTCATCCACGGTGATGAGTTATCAACAAGCGTTTCGTTTAGGTTTAATTACCCAGTTAAGTAATCCTAAAATTGCGATTATTTTAGCCAGTATTTTTACTGCGCTTTTACCCAAAGAAATTCCAACATATTTTTATTTTGTTTTGCCTATCTTGTGCTTTTTTATCGATGCAGGCTGGTATTCACTAGTTGCAGTGGCGCTTTCAGCGGAAAAGCCGCGCCGTGTTTATTTAAAGTTTAAAAAAGTCTTCGATCGAGTCGCAGGCGGTGTCATGACATTACTTGGTTTAAAGTTAATTTTTGGTATGAAATGATTGTTTTTACGAGTAAAAATAGTCATACATTTTATCAGTAGATCCCATTTGTTAAAAATTAATTAATAGTGTGTTTAGTTTGTGTTATATATATTCATTATAATGGTTTAGACCTTAGAGAGATGTAATTTTGAAAAAAATATTATTGATTGCTACCTTAAATGGCTTGGTACTTACAGCTTGTTCTACCACTGAAAGCTCTAAAACCATCCAAGCACCTCAAGTTGCTGTAGCGACTTCAGCGGTTAAATATTCAGGTGCGAAAACAGCAGTTTCGATTGGTAAGTTTGATAACCGCTCAAGTTATATGCGTGGAATTTTCTCTGATAATGTCGATCGTTTAGGCGGTCAAGCAAAAACGATTTTAGAAACGCACTTGCAACAAACAGGATATTTTTCAGTCTTAAATCGAGACAATTTATCTGAGCTGCAACAAGAGGCTGGTTTTGGTAAAGCATCTCAATCCATTAAGGGGGCACGTTATGTGCTCACTGGGGATGTATCTGAATTTGGGCGCAAAGAAGTGGGTGATCATCAATTGTTTGGGCTACTAGGGCGTGGTAAAACTCAAATTGCCTATGCAAAAGTCAATATTAATGTTGTTGATGTAAAAACAGCAGAAGTTGTCCATTCTGTGCAGGGTGCAGGTGAATACGCGCTCAGTGAACGCGAAATTTTAGGTTTTGGTTCTACAGCATCTTATGACTCAACCTTAAATGGTAAGGTTTTAGATCTGGCTGTACGCGAAGCGGTTAATCACCTTGTCACAGATATTCAAACAAATAAGTGGTCCGTACAATAGGTTTGAATAAATGAAACGGGTTTTATTATTTTTAAGCTTTTTTGCAACGTTAACTTTGGTTGGGTGTGCATCTGGACCACAGTCTTTATATAGTTGGGGCGGATATCCACAGCAAACCTATTTAATGCTGGCGGTTCCTGAGAAAACTTCGCCTCAGCAACAAATTTTAGCGCTTGAAAAAGATGTTGAGAAAGCAAAAGCAAAAAATGCCGCAGTGCCGCCAGGTTTATATGCGCATTTGGGCTTGTTAAATCTTAATATTCAAAATGGCCCACGTGCAATTGAATATTTTGAGTTAGAGCGCCAAATTTATCCTGAGTCAACTGTTTTGATGGATCGTTTATTGAAGAAAATGACCCCTCAATCGACTGAGGTAAATTCCAAATGAAAAATATAAAACAATTATTGGTACTTGGTTTGCTGATGATGCTTTTCACCGGTTGTGCGGTATCACCTAAACAGAATCGTGATTTAGCAGCATATCGTGAGCATATCCCTAAGTCGATTTTGGTACTTCCTCCAATCAATGAGTCTCCTGATACGCGTGCAACCTATGGGTATTGGTCAACAGTAACATTGCCTGTAGCTGAAGCTGGTTATTATGTATTTCCAATTTCTGTTGTTGACACCATGTTTAAAGAGAATGGGGTGACCAATGGGTTTGATGCCCAAGCAATCCCACCACAAAAGTTAAAAGAGATTTTCGGAGCAGACGCTGCGTTATACATTAAAGTTAAAGAGTATGGTTCTAAATATCAGGTGATTCAATCTGTAGCTGCAGTTGCAGTAGAAGCCAAACTTGTAGATTTGCAAACTGGAACATTACTCTGGCAAGGTGAGCAGCGACTTCAGCAAGCCAATGATAATAGCAATGCAGGTTTGATTGGCGCGCTGGTCGGTGCTTTAGTTGATCAAATATCCAATCATTTGTCAGACAAAGCCTATACTTTATCCAGTACTGTAAGCTCTCAATTATATTCACCGAGTCTAAATCAGCAAAAAGGTCTGTTATATGGACCACGATCTCCAAACTTCACCCAACATGCGGTGAAACCTTAAGCACTGGTACTGTTTGTGAGCATCAAATAAAAACCCCAATTTAAAAATTGGGGTTTTTATGTTTAAAGCATATTGCTGATTAGTGCACCATAGAAATCTTGTCTAAGAAGAATTTGGTTCTTTCATGACGCTCATCCGGCTTATTAAAGAAGTCATCTGTTGCACAGTCTTCCAAAATCTTGCCTTGATCCATGAAAATAACTCGACTTGAGACTTTACGAGCAAAGCCCATCTCATGAGTTACACACATCATGGTCATGCCTTCTTTTGCCAATTGACTCATGACTTCAAGCACTTCACCCACCATTTCAGGGTCTAATGCCGAAGTAGGTTCATCAAATAACATGCACACTGGATCCATACACAGACCACGGGCAATCGCAACACGCTGTTGCTGACCACCAGACAGTTGCCCTGGAAACTTATTTTTGTGGGCTGCCAGACCAACACGATCTAAATATTGCAACGCTTTTTTCTCAGCCTCTGCTTTAGAACGATTTAAAACCTTAAGTTGCCCAATGGTTAAATTATCCAAAACAGTCATATGTGGGAACAATTCAAAGTGTTGGAATACCATTCCCACACGAGAACGGAATTTTGCCAGATCAGTTTTTGAGTCTTTTAACGCTGTTCCATCAACAACAATATTGCCTTCTTGGAACGGTTCTAATGCATTTACAGTTTTAATCAGTGTAGATTTACCAGAACCTGAAGGTCCACACACCACCACAACTTCACCTTTTTCAATTGAAGTGGTGCAATCTGTAAGAACTTGAAAATCTCCATACCATTTTGAGATATGTTGTATTTCTATCATTGGCATATTGATTCTCCAATTATCGAATTATTGCTATTTTTTGATGTAAACGCTTCACAAGTCGTGAAAGCGCAAAGGAGATACAGAAGTAAACAACTGCTACAATCAGGTAGAAAGTTGCTTTGGTTTCAGCACCGTAGGTATTTGCTAAGGTATTGGCATTGCCCAAGAAGTCTGGCGCACTAATCACGTAAACTAATGATACATCTTGGAAAAGTACGATAGATTGAGTCAAAATGACAGGTAGCATGTTTCTAAAAGCTTGTGGCAACACCACATTGGACATGGTTTGTCCATAGGTGAAACCAAGTGCATAACCTGCATTGACTTGACCTTTAGAAACAGACTGAATCCCTGAACGTACAATTTCTGAAAAGAATGCTGCTTCAAAAATTGCAAAGGTCACCACACTTGAAAACAGTGGGCCATAATAGGTATCTGACTGAAACTCAAAAATCTTTGGCAATAAGAAATAGAAAATGAAGATGACTTGAATCAGTGGTACACCACGGAAGAAATCGACATAAACTTTAGCAAAATTACTGGCGACTTTATTGTTGGATAAACGCATCATGGCCAAAGGTGTGCCAATCAGAATCCCGCCAATAATCGATAAAATCGTCACCGTAACGGTAAATTTAAACCCTGCGATCAGCGTTTGAATAACATCTTGATTTTGTAAAATACTAAAATCCATGACTATTTACCCCCCGAGCCTAGACCAGGAACAGCCATACGTTTTTCAATCCAAGCCATGATCAACTTAATGGTATAGGTAATGACTAAGTAAACTGGTGTCGAAAGAATAAGAATAACAATATCTTGGGATGTTTCTTCACGCATGGTTTTGGTATAAGCAAAGAAGTTCAAAACACTCAGTGCATAAAGCACGGCAGAGTTTTTGAAAATATTCATTGCTTCAGAAGTGAGCGTTGGCCAAACAATACGATAAGCGACAGGGAGAATGACATAGCGATAACTTTGGCTTTGATTTAAACCAATTGCAAAAGCTGCATTTTTTTGTCCATTTGAAACCGTATTAATACCTGAACGTACTTGTTCAGCAATACGTGCCGCAGTATATAGACCGAGTGCAAATACCCCAACCACTGCAGGATTGTCATTGAGAATATTTTGCCACCATCCACCATGAACCATCTCTCCACTACCAGTACTTAAGCTGAGTGGCAGTAATTGCGGGAATACAAATGCCCAGAAAAACAGTTGTACGATCAGGGGAATATTTCGGAAAAGTTCGACATAACAGGTACCAATAAATGAAAGCGGTTTATTGGGTAATGTACGTAAAATCCCGATGAGAGATCCAAGAAGAAATGCAATGAAAAATGCAGCAATCGCGGTCCAGACCATAGTCCAAACACCTGAGCCTAGGAGTTGTAACCAGGTTGGTGCATCTGCAACAGGGGAATAACTTTCACCACCAATCGCTTTACAGACAGATTCAGCCCATGCAGCTTTATCAAGACTATATTCATTCGAGGGGAGACAATATGCTGTCCAGTTAAGTGAGCCTACGGACATGTGTGCTCCTTGTATTTTTAATTTTATAAAAATTTATAGACCAGACTTTAAATCGAATCTGATCTATAAACCGTTGTTTTAAACTACGTTATTAGTTAATACCAGCATCCGTAGGATTGGCTTTAAGCTTTAAATATGATGAGCTCATTGGCATATTTAAATTGACATTTTTAGGTGCGATTGGTGATTGGAACCATTTTTTATATAGCGCCGCCATTTGACCATTTTTCCACATTGTTGTTACTGTTTTATCTGCGATTGCTTTATATGCTGCATCGCCTTTCGGTAACATAATGCCATATGGTTCAGAAGAAAGTACTGGACCTACAATTTTAAAGTCTTTTGGATTTGAAGATTTTGCAATTAAACCTGCAAGAATATTGTCATCCATCACAAATGCTGCAGCACGGCCAGAAGCGACCATGGCAAATGAGTCTGAGTGGTCTTTACCATAAACGTTGTTTACGTTGACTTTTTCGCCTTTCTCACCCATTTTGATGTATTTGTCAGATGTAGTCCCTTGCGTGGTTACAACTGCTTTACCATTTAAATCTGCAATTGTTTTAATTGGTGCACTGGCTTTAACTGCCATGCGTACTTCTGTTGCATAATAGTTGGTTGAGAAGCTTACCTGTTGTTGGCGTTGAATAGAGTTTGTTGTCGTACCGCACTCCATATCGATATTGCCTGCCAACATTTCTGGAATACGCGTAGAAGAGGTAACTGCTTTATATTCAACTTTAAGATTTGGCATCTTGAGCGTTTTTTTCAGCTCATTGGCAAAGTTATTACAAATATCAACAGCGTATCCCATTGGTTTACCACCAATCACATAAGAAATCGGATCAGATGACTCACGGTAACCAATGATCACTTTCCCTGATTGTTTGATCTTTGCTAATGTATCTGCTGCTTGAACCTGTGAAAAAGCACCGCCAGCCATAAGTACACCAAGCGCTGTGGTTAAAACTTTTTTTGATAGTGTTTTTGTAGATAGTGTCATTTGAGTTCTCCATTACATGATTTTTTTGGCAGTTTAAGCCGCTCGTTTCTAAAATTAAGCAGTTATCGTGCCAAACCTTTTCCTTGAAACTACGATTCATCATATTTCTTTATATCATTATTTTTATACTCACTATTCCAATAAGTAAAGGATAAAAATAATAAATTTCATAAACTAGAAATGTGACTGGTCTCACAAAGTGGAACCTATTTTATTTAAATATTTTGAAATAAATAGCCCTAAAGCCATTTATTTTTGCTTATAGGTTTTAAATCTCTATTTATATAATTGATGACTATTTCAACAGATCTGGATCGAAGGTCTTTTTAAAAAATTGAATAAAAAAACGACATAATTAAAATTTATCTTTAATTGATAAATAACAAACATTTTTATGTAACGTATTCATTTTTTTTACTAGTCCTAATCCCTTTCCTGTGATATAAAAAATCAGTAGGCATGAATTTTGCATTGCTTATTCACATAAGATGAAATGAAATAATACAGTGTGGGAATTATGGGTATGAAGTTATCGGTTGGATTAAAAGTTGCAAATTCGTTGTCGCTTACGCCACAACTGCAACAAGCCATTCGATTACTGCAATTATCGAGTTTGGAGCTTGAGCAAGAAATTCAAATTCAACTTGATAGTAATCCTTTGCTTGAAAAAGTTGAAGAAGAGACACATGAAAGCCCTGAAAATGTAAAACAAGAACAACAAGAATATGAGCTTTCAGATTCTTTAAATGCCAACCACTTACCTGATGAACTGCCTGTAGATACAGATTGGGATGATGTCTATACCCATCAATCAACTGCAATGGAGCGCCCTGAGTTTGAGGATCGTGAAGACAATCGTCATTCAGAAGCATCATTAAAAGAACATATGTTGGGGCAAGTCAATTTATTGCATTTTTCTCCAGTGGATAAATTGATTGCGTATTGCATTGTCGATGCTTTAGATGAAAAAGGGTTTTTGGCTGCCGATATTGAAGAAATTGTCAGCTCAGTACAGCATCTACTACAACAAATGGATTATGACATTGAAGTTGAAGAGGATGAAGTTCTAGTTGTTTTAAAACATATTCAACGCTTAGAACCGATTGGTATTGGTGCTCGTAGTCTTGCAGAATGTCTTTTTGTGCAAATTGAGGCTTTAGCTACCACCACACTGTTTAGGAAAGAAGCGCTGATGTTGTTGAAACATTATGAGCTTTTGGTCAGTAATGACTTAAATAAACTGATTAAGCAAACGGGTTTAAATGCTGAGTTATTAAAGTCAGCAATTGATTTATTGAAAACCCTTAAACCTTATCCGGGTGCTGAATTTGAGCAAAAAGAATCAGATTATCAAATTCCAGATGTGGTGGTGTCCAAGAAAAATGACCATTGGTATGTTCAACTGAACCCAGATATTTTACCAAAACTTCGAATTAACTCATTTTATTCAGGCATGATTAAACGTGCTGATCAAAGTGATGATAATCAATATTTACGCAATCAAATGCTTGAAGCGAAAAACTTTATTAAAAGTGTTGATGAACGTCACAAAACTTTATTAAAAGTTGCAAGTTGCATTGTGCAACATCAACGTGAGTTTTTAGAAATCGGTGCTGAAGGAATGAAACCTTTGGTTTTGCGAGATGTTGCAGAAGAAGTGGAATTACATGAGTCAACAGTTTCCCGTGTCACTACCAATAAGTTTTTACTGACACCTCGTGGTCTATTTGAGCTGAAATATTTCTTTTCGAGTCACGTTGGAACCACTTCTGGAGGAGAAGCATCGTCGACGGCCATTCGAGCAAAAATCAAAAAGCTTGTTGCAGATGAAAATCCGCGTAAGCCGTTGTCAGACAATACAATTGCCAATTTATTAAAAGAAGAGGGGATTGATGTGGCACGACGGACAGTCGCAAAATATCGTGAATCGTTACATATTCCGTCTTCATCTGACCGAAAAGTGTTGATCTAAATTTTAAAGTGTGGCTATTCTAATTGTTCATTATGACGAAATAATGAATCGCTTTTTGTCTTTTGGAGTAACTTAAATGATTGCATGATATTGAGCACAGTTTTTTCCTTGGTGAATGCTGTCATGAGATCGTTTGGGTTATGACTTTCATATTCCTATATAAGGAGAGGGATAAAGCTATGCAAATTACAATCCGTGGACATCACTTAAGTATTACACCAGCAATAGAAGAAAATATTCGAGATCGATTTACCCAGATGACCAAGCATATTGATCAGGTCAATAGTATGCAGGTTAAGCTGAGTAAAGATCATCAATTGGATAAAAGATCAAAAAAAGGCAGTGCAAATCATATTGCTGAGGCAATTGTTCGTTTGCCGGGTATAGAGCTTTTCGCCCAAGCGAGCGCTGATGATATGTATAATGCGATTACAAAATTGACAGATAAATTAAAAAGGCAATTAGATAAGCATCGGAAAATGCAGTTGGATTATCAACCAATGGAAATTTTAGCGACATAAAATTGATATTTTAAAAGAGGTTGAAAAGACCTCTTTTTTTTATCTATATTTTTTGTACAAGTTAATGAATTATTTCGGTGAGTTATAGTAAAATATCCGGTTTTTACACTGTCAGTCCTATAAGAGGTCGATGCAATGAATAGTGAACAGCTCACTGAAATCTTAAAAGCAGCTTTTCCTGATGCTGAAGTTGCTGTCAGTGGACAAGCAGGTAAATTTGACCTCCGTATTGTCGACAATCAGTTTGAAGGGAAACGTCCTGTTCCTCGTCAACAAGCTGTTTACGCGCCACTTAATTCTTATATTGCCAGTGGTGAGGTACATGCGGTAACTATTCGTGCAATGACTAAAGAAGAATGGCGCAAAGCCAGTATGTTTGGAGCTTAAGCGTCAATGGATAAATTTGTCATTCAAGGTGGTGTAAAACTCGAAGGTGAAGTTCGTATTTCTGGTGCGAAAAATGCGGCTTTACCTTTATTGGCTGCAATGATTCTTGCAGATACACCGATTACATTAAAAAATGTTCCAGATCTAAAAGACGTTCGTACTTTAGTTAAGCTGATTGGTGGTTTAGGTATCACCATGAGTTATGAGGGCGAAACGGTTATCGCGGATACCTCTACACTGGATAATCAGTTTGCACCTTATGAACTGGTTAAAACCATGCGTGCATCTATTTTGGTGCTCGGGCCACTGTTGGCGCGCTATGGTAGTGCAAAAGTTTCACTTCCTGGTGGTTGTGCAATTGGTTCACGCCCTGTTGATCAGCATTTAAAAGCCTTAGAAGCTTTGGGTGCACAAATTGAGGTCGAAGCAGGTTATGTTCACGCCAAAGTGGATGGCCGTTTAAAAGGTGGTGAAGTCATCTTCGATATGGTGACTGTAGGTGGAACCGAAAATATTTTAACTGCTGCAGTATTGGCAGAGGGTGTTACAACAATTCGTAATGCTGCGCGCGAACCTGAAATTACAGACCTTGCACTAATGCTTATTAAAATGGGTGCAAAAATTGAAGGTTTAGACACAGATACCTTAGTGGTCACTGGTGTTGAAAGTCTCCATGGCTGTGAATATTCAGTGGTTGCTGACCGTATTGAAACCGGTTCATATTTGGCCGCGGCAGCAATTACGGGCGGTAAGGTAAAAACCACACATACTGACCCAAATCTTCTTGAATCTGTTTTAGATAAATTTGAAGAAATGGGTGCAGAAGTCACACGCGGTGAAGACTGGATCGAATTGGATATGCTGGGGAAACGTCCGAAGGCTGTCAGCTTCCGTACCTTGCCACATCCAGAATTCCCAACGGATATGCAAGCACAGATCATGGCGGTAAATGCCATTGGACGTGGTTTTGCAACAATTTCTGAAACGATTTTTGAAAATCGTTTTATGCATGTACCTGAGTTAGCTCGTATGGGCGCAAATATTCAGGTTGAAGGTAATGATGCTGTTGTGACAGGTGTGGAAAAATTATCTGCTGCACCTGTTATGGCAACTGACCTACGTGCTTCGTTTTCTTTAGTTTTGGCTGCTTTAGCTGCTGAAGGGGAAACCATCATCGATCGTATTTATCATATTGATCGTGGTTATGAAGATATCGAAGCAAAGTTACAAGGTCTAGGTGCCCAAATTAAGCGAGTGAGCGAGTAAGTTAATGAGCGATATGAGAAACGATGATCCTAACTTTGACGTAATGGGCAATTTTGATCATGGTTTAACTTTGGCATTGAGTAAAGGGCGTATTTTAAAAGAAACGTTGCCTTTACTTGAAACTGCTGGAATTAACTTATTGGAAGATCCTGATAAATCTCGTAAGTTAATTTTTCCAACCACACACAAATCCGTTCGTATTTTAATCTTGCGTGCTTCTGATGTGCCAACGTATGTTGAGAATGGCGCCGCGGATATTGGTGTAGCGGGTAAAGATGTGTTGATGGAACATGGCGCTCAAAATGTCTATGAACCATTAGATTTAAAGATTGCCAATTGTAAATTAATGACAGCTGGTAAAGTGGGCATGGTTCGTCCTAAAGGACGTTTAAAAATTGCCACCAAGTATGTAAATTTAACCCGTCAATATTATGCAAGCTTAGGTGAGCAAGTTGATGTGATTAAACTTTACGGCTCAATGGAATTAGCCCCATTGGTTGGTTTGGGTGATTATATTGTCGATGTAGTGGATACCGGAAATACATTACGTGCCAATGGTCTAGAGCCTCTGGAAGAAATCTGTAAAGTCTCTTCACGTTTAATTGTCAATAAAGCCAGCTTTAAGCGTAAGCAAACTTTATTAAATCCAATTCTTACTCAGCTTGAAAAAGCAGTAGAAGAGCGTCAAAAGAACAATTAGTCCATTCATGTTTGTTCGATAAAGATACCGTCTAATTTTAGGCGGTTTTTTTATGCAATTTATGTTAAAAAATAACCATCCATGATTTAAAAAAAAGAGCTTATGAAAACACCTGAACAACGCAAAGAACAATCTATTTTAAAACTTAAAAAGTATTCAATTCCTTATATTGACTGGTTACCTGTGATCGAATCTGCTGAAGACGTGCAAGCACGCAGTGCAGAACAGATTGCAAAACGTGCGATTGCTTGTTTGTGGGTGATTCAAGTCGCATGTGATCTGAATAATGATCAATATGATGATGAAACACAGGTATTTGTATTTGATATTTTGAAGAAAATGCAGGTCCTAGATGCTTTAACAGAGAAAGAACAGGCAATTTTAAATCGTGAGGCTTCAGCGCAAGATATCATCAATATGGTGTGGAAATATGAGGCATATTGGGTATTGTTATGGGCTTTGGGGATTGTGGATGAGTTAAGTTATCCAGCAGATATCGTTGATTGTGATTTTGCTATTCAAGCTGTATCGTCGTGCGATACCTTTGCTGAATTTATGGCAAAAGTACAGTTGCGGGATAGCGAAGAAATTTTAGATCAGGCTGATTTAATCTATCGTTATGATTGGGCATGTGTAAATGCGCGTTTAAAGCAACAGGATGCACCTGAAAATTTAAATTCATCTATTGTTGTGGAACAGCATGGTGCATTGAACTGGCTGATTCAGGCTGATAGTGATTGGGATCATCCTGATGTGAGTACCTAAATAAAAATTTGCTGTGTCAAAAGTTTTTTGTAATCAAACTTTCCTATTAAAGTAAGTTGAAATGTTGCGGTGATGTTGCCCACAAGATACTCAAAACAAGGTAAACTAAATCTTTCTTAAACAACCTTGTGGGTAAATTGATGCGACGTTTATCGACTCAAGAGCAGAACTTTAAACAAGTCTTTGCTGACTTGTTAGCTTTTGAAACAGTGAGTGATCCTGAGCTTTTAAAAACAGTAGACCAAATTATTGCAGATGTGCGTCAACATGGCGATGCACATGTACTTAAACTCACTCAACAGTTCGATCGACATCCAGCGCATCAATTTTCAGATTTAGAACTGACACAAGAACAACTTAAAGTTGCATTTGAGGGGTTAACCGTAGAAGTACGTGAAGCTTTGGAATTGGCGGCCAATCGTGTTCGCTCATTCCATCAGGCTCAAAAACAAGACGGTTGGTCTTATGTGGATGAATTAGGAAATACCCTGGGTCAAAAAGTCACTCCTTTAGACCGTGTTGGTATTTACGTTCCAGGTGGTTTAGCTTCTTATCCGTCCTCTGTGCTGATGAATGCTTTACCCGCGCATGTGGCTGGGGTAGCAGAAATTATTATGGTGGTACCTGCGCCAAATGGTGATTTAAATCCTTTGGTATTGGCAGCTGCTTATTTAGCAGGTGTAAGTCGTGTGTTTACGATTGGCGGTGCGCAAGCAGTTGCCGCACTAGCTTATGGAACAGAAACAATTCCAGCAGTGGATAAAATTACAGGACCAGGTAACCGTTTCGTTGCTGCGGCAAAACGTGCTGTTTTTGGTCAAGTCGGTATTGACATGATTGCAGGGCCTTCTGAAATTTTGGTTTATGCAGAAGGTCACAATGACCCGAAATGGTTGGCGATGGATGTTTTGTCACAAGCTGAACATGATACGGTGGCACAAGCGATTTTTATTACGCCTGATGAACAGCTGTTAAATGATGTCGAGCAAGCCATTGAAGAACATTTGGCTGCACTACCCAAAGCTGAAATTGCACGAACTTCGATTGCAAATCGTGGTGCTTTGGTCTTGGTTAAAGATCGTCAAGAAGCCATTGATTTGATTAATCAAGTTGCGCCTGAGCATTTGGAATTGTGCTTAGATGACGCTGAGCAGATGTCAGAAAGTATTCGCCATGCAGGTGCAATCTTTATGGGGCGCTATACACCAGAAGCGATTGGTGATTATTGTGCGGGACCTAACCATGTCCTACCTACTTCTGGTACAGCACGCTTTTCGTCACCTTTGGGTGTTTATGATTTTCAAAAACGTTCAAGTTTGATTATGTGTTCTGAGCAAGGAGTTAAATCGCTTGCCAAGGCCGCAGATATTCTTGCACAACAAGAAAATTTAGATGCGCATGCCCGATCAGCAAGATATCGTTATCAGTAATTCACCAATGGCCCAGTATCCGTAAAAAATCCTTCTCCCTTATGGAGAGGGTGTGGATGAGGGTGTAAAAATTTAACTGACTTAGTTTGGGGATTCTATTGAAATACCCAAACCCTCTCCTAGAGTGAGAGTGCTTATATAAAGTAAGTCAAGTGAGAAAAAATACGAGATAAAAATGCCAAATATTAGCCCTGAGCAAATGCGTTTTTGGAGCCCTGATGTACGTGAATTAGAACCGTATGTTCCGGGTGAGCAGCCTAAAATCCAAAACTTATTAAAACTGAATACCAATGAAAACCCCTATCCACCATCGCCAAAAGTGGTTGCAGCGGTTCAGTCCGTACTTATAGATTCAGCAGATGTATTACGACTTTATCCAGATCCAGATGCATCGGCACTCAAACAAGCGATTGCGAAACAACAACATGTAGATGTCGCAAATGTCTTTGTTGGTAATGGATCTGATGAGGTTTTAGCCCATATTTTTAAAGCATTTTTTGTTCAAGATAAGCCGATTCTATACCCGGATATTACCTATAGCTTTTATCCTGTTTATAGTCAGTTTTTTGGAATTTCAACCCAAACTAAAATCTTGCCGTTAAATGATGATTTTGAAATTGATGTGGCTGAATATAAACAGCCGAATGGTGGGATTATCATTACCAACCCCAATGCACCAACCAGTATTGCATTGGGGCTGTCTGCAATTGAACAGGTCTTGCAAGTCAATCCTGATTCGGTGGTTGTGATTGATGAAGCATATGTGGATTTTGGTGCTGAGTCAGCTGTGTGTCTGGTTGAGAAATACGAAAACTTAGTGGTTTGCCAAACGACTTCAAAATCTCGTTCTTTGGCAGGTTTACGCGTTGGTTTTGCAATTGCACAGCCACATTTGATTGCAGCATTGGAAGCTGTTAAAAATAGTTTTAACTCCTATCCAATTGATCGTTTTGCAATAGCTGCAGCTGTCGCATCATTTGAAGATCAAGAATACTTTGTAGCACAATGTCAAAAAGTCATTGTGAGCCGTGACAAACTGGTGGCAGATTTAGCGGCGCTTGGGTTTAAAGTATTACCATCTTCAGCCAACTTTATTTTTGCGTGTTTACCCTCAAAAGATGCTGGTGAACTGGCAAAAGCATTGCGTGAACGTGGCATTATTGTTCGATATTTTAATAAGCCACGGATTGATCAATTCTTACGTATCACTATTGGTACAGATGAACAAAACCAACGCCTTGTTGATACATTAAAGCATGAGATTTTAGTCTAGGATTCATGTTGAGGTTGATGCCATGTATTAAGTAAATCAAGCATGGCAGCAACTTTATCAAAACATTCCTGATATTCTGCATCACAATCTGAAGCGATGGTGATTCCACCGCCTGCCCACAATGAAACATCATCTTGATATTTTTGAATTGAACGAATCAAAATGTTCCAAGAACCGGTTCCATCAAAATTAAAATAGCCCAGTGATCCGCAATAAGCGCCTCTTGGCGCACTTTCAAGTTCTTCAATAATTTGCATGGCGCGAATTTTGGGTGCACCAGTAATTGAACCACCTGGCAACGCTGAAAATAAGACATTAAATGGATTGACATCCGGTTTTAGGATGGCAGTCACCTCACTCACCATATGATGTACTTGGTTAAAAGATTCAATATTAAACAGTTTTGGGGTTTTTACTGAGCCAGTTTCAGCATAGATACTTAGATCATTGCGTAATAAGTCCACAATCATGACATTCTCTGCTTGATCTTTTTTAGAGTGAATCAAAGCATTTTTTGATTGCGCATCTAAAGTTGGATCGTCATAACGAGGCATTGTCCCTTTTATGGGTTTGGTGATAATTTTACGATCAGCTTCGAAATCAATAAATAACTCAGGTGAGCAACTCAGTAATTCAAAATCATTGATTTTTAAATAACCCGAATAGGGAGCATCTGTGAGTGTCCAAAAGTTTTCGGCGGTATCTAAAAGTAAACCTTGTGCTTTTGCAGTGAATTCCTGAGTTAAATTAATTTGATAGCAATCACCCGCTTTTATATATTCTTGGACTTGTGTAAATGCTTGATCATATTGTGGCTTTGTCCACGTCGCAGTACAGTTTGATAAAAGTTTAAAGCTTTGATTTTGTGTGACTGGTCTGGTTAATAAATCTTGTATAAAGTTGAAAAACTGTTCTGCACAGGCTTCTAAACTATAAAAAAAGAATTGTTCATTTTCTCGTTTGATAAATGTTTTATAAACACCCATGTAAAAATTAGGTTGAGACTTGGTTGTAGCATCAATGTGTTGCTGAGAGGCATAGTTGTAGTCAATAAAACCCATATATCCACCCTGAAAAGCATGCTGTTTCGGGGCAGATTGAGAGCTGAAGTTAAAGAAGTGATTTAAATGAGGATCGGCTTTATCTTTTTGATAATGGGTAAAATGATTTCTGGTATAGCAAGAAAGTTGTTGCTGGATTGAGATACAGTATTGTTCAGGTGAAAAAGCAACAATATCTTCGCCCGCGTTTTTTAAATAGATACAACCGAATAATGCATCAATACGGTATAATAAATCTGTAGTGCTATTTGATGAAAAATCTAATAACTTCCGAAACATAGGGAGGGTTAACTCAAGCGCGAAAAGGGTTTATAAAGCACTATTCTACCTGAAAATAGCACTTATAAAAGTGTTTACCGTTTATCGGTTTAATTGGGTTTTTGATAAACAGCAGTTGAACAAAAAGTAACATACCGTTAATTTAAAAGGGCAAAACGGACTACTCAAGGATTGGTGTTCTAAGTTGTAAAACAACTAAAAACAACAGGGAACTATGGAGAGTGGTTAAAAATGAAAAAAAATGCTCTTGGGAGAGTACAGATTATGAAATTATTTACTAAACTTGCTTTAGTTTCTGCAGTGGCTATGAGTTCAAACGCAATGGCAATGCAAGCAATGGATGATGCAGCGCTGAGTGCAACCACTGGTCAGGATGGTATCAGTATTGGTATTGACGCATCTAAAGTTGAAATTGCAAAACTACATGTTTTTGATGGTGATGGTTTGGCGGTAAATGCAACTACTGGTGGTACTGGGAATGCTGGTGCGATTACTTTAAATAATGTAGTTGTAACTAAAACAGGCGCTACGGGTAACTTAGCTGACTTGGTCATTGATACTGATGGCGGCTCTGCTGGTAAGCCATTCTTAAACGTTGCCGCTGCAATTAATGCATTAAAAATCGAATTAGGTAAAATTGAAGTAAACGATACTACTGGTGCGGCAGGTGCATATAAGCCTGGTACTGGATCAGCTGAAATTTTAAGTGGTTTGACTGTGAATGTAGGTTCTACTACTGCAAATATTCAATTGGGTAATACGCCTCAAGGTGCAATGATTAAATTGAATGGTTCGATGATTGGTGGTTTATCAATCAGTAACTTAGCCTTGAAAGATGCTTCTGCAGCAGGTGGTGGTTATATCGTACTGGGCGGCATTAAAGTGACTGACAGTGGTTCTAGTAATTTGGCTTTAGATGCTGATGTTGCTGTTACTACACAAGGTTTGGCTGTAACTGCAATGAAAAGTACAACAGGTACAGACATTTACCTAACTAAAGTTGTGTTGGGTGGTGGTACAGGCTTTGTACCAGGCACGCCTGGAACCCCAGGTACTGGAACAGGTTCTGGTTCAATTGGTGATGTTGCGATTACAGGTATGAAATTCTATAACGGTGGTTCAGCAACGCCGAATGGTGTAAAACTGACGATTTCTGGTCACTAAGTCTAGAATTAAAATTTCAGAAAAGACGCATGCAAAGCATGCGTCTTTTTTTTACAAAAAAGCTGGGAAAAAGCGACAAAAGTTGAAAAAAAGACTGTTTTTTTTTTCAAAAACCGTTATCTTCATAATCACAGGGACGTAGAGTGTTAACTCTAAAAATAAAATCAGCACTTTAGGCAAAATACTGCCGAAACTTGATAGTTAAAATTATGATAGAAATTACTTTAGGTTCGGCATTAATGTATTATTTTGCCAACCACGCCTTAGATGTGAAACCCAAGCCAAAGGATGCGATTTACTACACTGAGCTTGCGGATTCCAGAGATAAATCATTTACACGTAATCACCGTGAAATGGTGCATGTTAAACCTGCTTTAGAAAATCAATTCCGTGGCATCGTACGTCAAGGATATGACTATAGTTGCGGTTCCGCTGCGTTAACAACACTGTTAAATGGCTATGTTGGGACGAACTTAACTGAACAACAAACCATGGAAGGCTTATTACGATTTGGAGAATACAACCGTATTATTGAGCGACGAAGTTTTTCATTGCTGGATATGAAGCGTTTTGTTGCTGCAATTGGATATGAAAGCGGTGGCTATAGAGGCGAGTTCACAGACCTAATCAATCAAAATCAACCGGTGATTGTGCCAATCTCTTATGCGGGTTTTAAACATTTTGTTGTATTTAAAGCTTATAAAGATGGCCGTGTTTATGTGGCAGATCCGGCCTTGGGGAATATTAGTTTTGATCAAGAGCGATTTAAGCAAATTTGGGAAAATAACACCTTATTTGTGATCAATGCGCCAAAAGATCAACAACGCAACCTGTTGGCACTACAAGATGCGGATATGCGCCATGTAGATGATGCAACAATTAACCGTTACGCTTTAGTTGAAGCGCAATATTCAACAGATTATACCAATAAATTAGCAGATAAGGCCTCGACAATGCGTAAGGTGATTGACCAAGATACCAAGTCTGCAACATACAATCAGCCAATTACATCTTATATGCGACTCTATTATAAACGTAAGTAAAAGATGGATTAAAAAATTACATAACTGAATTGGAATTTTTGGAATAGGAAGAATATGAATAATCAGTGGATGAAACGGACTTTACTTGCGGTGAGTATTCAGTTTGCAATTGGAAGTTTATATGCAGCTGAAACAGAGCCAAGTGCGGATGTAGTAGCAGATCAGGCTGTGAGTACAGACAATGCCAGTTCAGCAACCAGCAGTCAAACAGCTCCAGTTGCAGAGGTGGCACAAGCTACAGAAGATGTAAAAATTAATAAAGATGAAACAAAATCTTTAGCACCTAAACCAGGCACACAAGCTGCGGAAGCATTACAGAAGAAAGAAGGTGATGCTTCTCAAGAAACCAATTTACAAGAAGTTTTTACATCGAACGAACGTCAGTACTCTTTAATTAAAAAAGGTGAATTCTCAACTTTTTATGATTTGGATTATTCCTACTATCGTGATTCACAGTTAAATTTAGGAATCAATGAGGGCACAGCTTATCAGCTTCGTGTTGATGAAGATGCCAGCCATACGATTAGTAATACATTTACTGCACAGTATGGGATACGTGATAATTTAACTTTTACTGCATCTATTCCTTTTATTGCCAAATCAGATAGTTTAAAAGATGCTACGGCTGCGGGTCTAGGGGATATTAACTTTGGCGCACGTTGGGAACCTTTCCCGCTGAAAGCAGGGCGTTTACCACTTATTTTATTTGGTAGCTTATCGACCAAAACTGGTGATAGTCCATATGAGATAAACCCAGAAAAAGACCTTTCAACAGGTAAAGGCTATTATTCTGTAGGTGTTGGCGCAAGTACCCGTAAATATATCGACCCTGTTGTACTGTTTGCATCTGTTTCTGCCAATTATGGATTTAAAGAAACTGGTTTGAATCAAGTTCGTGGTGGGGGTAATGCCAATGGCGCTGGTGGTGATCAGTCCTATCAACGCGTTTTAGAAGAGTTTGATCCTGGTATGACCGGTGGTTTCTCTTTTGGTTTTGCCTATTCGTTTAACTACGATGTTTCGATGACCATGTCATATCAACAATCATTCAATATGAATACTTCATTTAAATATAGAGCTCAAGAAGGACTTGCAGATTCATATAAGGCAGCAGACCAATCTAGCGGGATGTTTTCCATTGCTTTAGGGGTACGTGTCAATCCAGATACGATTGTCAATGGTACGTTGGGGATTGGCTTAACAGAAGACTCACCAGATATTTCGCTTGGTCTATCTTTCCCATTGGATATTTTAGGCTTCGGTAAGAAGAAAGCTCACTAAAGGAGTGTAAAGTATGAAAAACATACGTTTGCGCCCAATAGTTACAGCGATTTTATTAACAGGGTGTTCAACTCAAGTATTTGCGGCGTTAGGACTTAACCTATCGGTAGATATACGCTCACTAACCATGGGGAATGCAGTAACTGCAGACCCACCAGGAATTAGTGCCATTCATTTTAACCCTGCAGCATTAACTAAACTTAAGGGCTTGCAAACTGACGTACAAGGGATTGTTGCAAACTTTGATATACAGCGTGAATTTTCTGCTCCGCCTGGTTATAACGTATTTGGTTATTCTGATGATCCATTGATTTGTAATGACGCACCAGACAATCCTTCGGGCCTTTGTACCGATTACAAAGATTCAGTACGTGGCGATGTCGAATATGCCAGTTTATATGTTCCTATTCTAAAGAAAGTGGTGGATTTAGGGCCTGGCTGGCCTGTTTTAGCACCAACAGGGGGGATTTCCTATAACCCACCTGGTTCAAAACTGACCTATGCAACTGCTGTATATGCACCAATGGTGGCTGGTTTTGGATCAGAAGACGGTAACCCTGGTAACTACATGGGGCAACAAGTTGCTATTGAACGTATAACCTACTTATCTCCATCTATTGCATACCAAGTCAGTGATGAATTGTCTATTGGTGCTTCGATCGGGATGTCATACAACGCGATGGCATTAAAAACCGATCTAAGATTTCCAAATGAAATGATTGGTGTTCTACGACTGATTGATGAATCGGTTTGTGGGCCTTTCCGAAATAATTCAAATGTGATTACTGACCTTCTATTATTTGGTATTTGTAATGCTGATGAGGGAATGAATCCATTTGGTCAATTCGGTAAGATGCAGGTTAGTCTTGAGCAGAGTTTAAGTCCAAGCTATAACTTAGGTTTAATGTGGGAACCTACGGATAACTTTGGTTTTGGTATGGTGTATCAAAGCTCTGCCAAAATGCGTATGAAAGGTAAATATTTTATCGATAATGCCAACGCACCGCGAGAACTTATAAAAGGTTTAAACTCTTCAGCAACAGGACAAATTCTTGCGGCGATTTTAGGTTTTCCAGGTTATATTCCGCCGACTGAATCTGGTTTGATTTCAATGGATTTGGAATATCCTGCTCATTTCCAAACGGGTATAAAATATAAGATTTTACCTGATTTACAGGTAAACTTTGATGTAGGTTGGACTGACTTTAAAGCATGGGAAAAGTTTCAGTTTGAATTCGATCGACAGATTTCAGCATTAAAAATTGCCAAATTATTATCCAATCAAGTTACAGATACCTCATTGGCCTTTCCTTTAGGCTTTCAGTCACCATGGAGCTGGGGAATTGGTATTGAATATTCAGCAAATGATCGTTTAAAGCTTCGTGCAGGTTATGAACCTCGTGCCAGTGCGATTCCAGATAATAAACGTAATACCATGGTGCCGATTAACAATGCGCAATTATTTGGTTTAGGTTTAGGTTATCGTTTTGATGAAGATAGTGATATTGACTTATCGATCGGTTTCTTACGTAGCCGAGATAATATCCCTGCAAACAGCAGTAGTTTGGCAAACAAGACTGGGGTAGATAACTTGTTACTCAACCCATATGCCGGTTTAAATGTAAAAACCAATACAAAAGTTACAATTCTAGGGCTTAACTACAGAACGAGATGGTAATGCGTTTGAACGTTGAAAAAAAAACAGTCGTAACTTCTTTGTGGCTAGCGTTAAGTTTTAGTCTAGCCACATCAGTTTCTTATGCTGCCAATTTTTATACAATTATTGGCCCTGATGGGCACCCAATGATTGTTCAGAAGCCTGAAACAGTTCCAAAAGTAGTAGTAAAGCAAAAAGATAAACAAGTACAAGAAGTTAAGCCAATACAAGAAGCTAAAAAAATACAAGAGGCTCAAGCTGCTAAGCCTAATGTACCAGTGATTGAAGTACCTCCCGTAGTTAAACAAAGTCAAAAAGAGATCGAGCCTAAAAATGAACCATCAGTGGTTACTACTGCTCAGCCTGCACGTCAACCCGCTTTAATGGAGCATAAAGCTAAAATTCAAAGTCCTGTTCAGATAGCAGATCAGCCTTTAGCACCAGCATCACAGACAATAGTGCCTCAGCTTGTTGTGGAAAAACCGCCACAGCAGCCTGCTGATATTACTCAACAAACCAATAATGTTAATAAAGTAGAAAAAGCAACTCCAATAGACCAAAATGCAGCCAAGACCAATAAAGAAGTTGCACCGAAAAGTAATCAAACTATAGAGGATCAGCATTTCACGGTCATTGATGGTGAAAAATATGTAAATAACGAGTATTTAGAAGATCGCGAATTCAATTTAGAGGGTAAAAAAAGATTCTATATGACGCCAGAGATTGGCGCAGTACATGGACGCTATGAAACTATTGAGCGACAAAAAGGTTTAAGTGCGAGTCTTTTAAACCGTATTCGTGGGAATTCAGAATCTGAAGAAAAAAAGCCTGTTGTTTTATCTTCAACCTATTTCCGCTTACCTAAAGATGAGGTTGTTCAAAACTTAGAGCAGGCGTGCTTCTCTGGTAAAAAAATAGTCAAAGCAAAAGATTTATCAATCAAAAATCAAGAAATTGGACTTTGGCCAGTTGCTCCCATTAAAGAAAATTTTGCTTATGAAGTAGTGAAATTAGATCCTAAAGTGCAAAATGTATTATTAACATCCTATGCATCGTCTTCAAAAGTTCAAAGCTATTATTGGCCTTTGGTGGTGTTTTTAGATGGACAAGGTTGTGTCCTCGAGGGCGTTAGCGGTTTTAAAAGTGAAGAATCTCACGACAATAATTTACAATATGCAGCGATGGAAGGCGTTTTAAGAAAACCTGATCAGGCTGTATATCTATTTTTAACACCATTATCCTCAGCATTAGATGTGGAAAATAAACAGTTAACAAATCATGGACAAATTAAGCTGAGTGTAATTCAGTAAGGATGAAAATATGAAAAAAAGATTATTAACCCCTTTGGTTTTAACCAGTTTAGGTTTAGCGCTCGCAGGTTGTGGTGGTGAAAGCTCAACAGTCAATGAAGACCCGTATAAAGGCATAAAAACCTATTCAAATGGTTGTGATGCAGATTCCACAGAAAAATGTTTAGGTTTTTATGTAGACTATCCTGTGGATGGCTTAAATTTTGATTGTAGTACAGATACTAAAAATCATTATGTGACTAAACTCGAGGGTGGCTTAGCACTCGGTGGTTGTTTAATTGGTGATAAAGCGAAGTTCTTTATACAAGGTTCTCAATCGGAAAGAAAAATTATTTTAGGTGATGTTGACCTTGCCAAAATTCGTCCTTTAAAAGTGCGTGGTCAACCTGCAGCAATTGGCTTGATTGATATTGCAAGTGCTATGACAGGCAAGCCACCAACCAGTATGACCATGAGTGATGATACATTTAAAGTAATGGTTGGGTTGGTTCGCGTTTTCCAAGCGATTGGATTGGAGCAAGATGCCAATCAGATTGGCGATGTACAACCAATTGAATTAACAGATAATATTAAAAATAATTTAAAAGCAGTTGATGCCGATATTGTTGTAAGTGATTTTATTAATGGTGGTTATGTTGCAAAACTAAAACCATGGGTCAATGTAGAGGCAGTTGATGAAACTTCTGCGAGAGAGACTGCACAACGCTTGGTTCAACAGTCATTGGTTAATATTTATTCGACAAACTTCCTTATTTTCAGTGGTGCGAATGTTGATATTCAAGGTTTTACAGGTAAAAGTGAGTTAAGTACCAAAAATGAATCTATTGCCAATATGTATGTCGTCACTGACCGTCAAGGTTATACCTCTGGCTATGCAATGCAATGGGTAGGTGTACCTCAAAAAGTAGAAGGCAGTACAATTGCCGACTCACTGTTAAAATTCTTATTGCTCAATCAAGTTGTTCCACAAAAGCTCAATGTAAATGGTCAACCAGATTGGATTAATCCACTCACCCGTAAAATTACCTCTCCACTTGTGTTTAAAAAAGATCAAAGTTCGACGGATAAGCTTGAAATTTATCAGGGTGCTTTGCTGAATAATACTAGTGTTGCAGGTACTGAATATATGTATAAGCGAGTAACAGGTGCAACCACGGCACCTACAGATCCAACGGTATATGGGAAATGGCGTCAAACTTTAAATGGTGATCAGCTTTCTGGGGGGATTGATATCTATAAAACTAATCCTGCCAATTACTTAGATCGAAAAGTTTTCCTCACTAAAAATACCGTGAAAACAGGTGAAAAATATTATTTCCCACTGTATGCGAATATTACATTTACCTTTGACAACAAAGAAGTTAATCCAAATACGCAAACACTCGGTATTGTGATTGATGAAAATGGAGATGTTCGTACCAACTTAGGAAAAAATAATGCACTAAATTCAACTACATGTGCTGATGTAGATCCAAGCACTTATATAGATAAAGAAACTGGGGTACAACAGTATCGTATTGGTACCACAGGTACAGCTTATATTAATGGCAATGTTGAAAAATCGATTACAATGCGTATGATCCTTGCAAACCCAGTATTTGGTAATCTTGATGGTGCATTGGCAGGTTTAAATGAAACATTAGTTATTACACCAACAAGTGGTGCATCTAACGATGAATTAGCCAAGGCTTCGGTTTCTTCTGGTGGTCTACGTTTAAATCTTCAACGATTAATCAATGAGCAAAATACCACCAGTGGTGTAAACATTACCAGTTGGTCGGGGAATACGACGCTGCCAGCGACTTGGGTGAATTTACATGCGGTTTATCAGTCAATTTATAACAATGTAGAAGCTAATAAAGAGAAAGTTACACCTGAGCAAAAAGAGCTAGCGAAGCGTTTATCAGGGACTTTAACTGTAAGTTTACCGCAGTGTTATACCATTAAAACCAAGTAATTTATGTTAATTAAAAAAACCTCGATTCAAGTGATTTGAATTGAGGTTTTTTGTGCCAATATTTTTTTAATGCTCAACCATTGGTCGAAGCAATATCTTGTTTTATTATCCTGTCTGATCTAATCGGGTACCCAATGTTTCTAGATGCATTGGAAATGTATTGGTTTTTCGGTCTTCAAAATAATGTCTTAACGTGCGTTCTACACTTGGAAAAGCTAAATCGTTCCAAGGAATCTCATGCTCTTCAAATAAACGACTTTCAATGGTTTCTTCACCTGCACCAAATACGCCATCTTTTATTTGTGTTTTAAATAAAACATAAACTTGTCCGATACGTGGAATATTATACATGCAGTAAAGCTGTTCAATCTCAACCTCAGCTTCTGATTCTTCACGTGTTTCGCGTGCTGCACCTTGTTCCATGGTTTCAAAAAGTTCCATATAACCAGCAGGTAAGGTCCATAGTCCATAGCGTGGTTCTATTGCACGACGACAAAGTAAAACTTTATTTTCCCAGATCGCTAAAGCACCACAAATCACTTTAGGGTTAACATAATGAATGGTGCCGCAGTGTGTACAAACTTTACGGATTTTTTGATCACCTAAAGGAATTTTTTCTATGGTTGGATGACCACAAGCACTGCAAAAACTCATAAGCTTCATTAAAAATGTGAGATAACTCAGCATAACTGAAAAATTCTACTTTCGCATCATTTATAGCCTTATCGATAAAATTTCCTATATGATAGAACGAGAACAAAAAAGATAGAGTGAGATCAATGAAGGATGATGAGCTAACCCAAGTATTGCAAAATCGATTACGTTTTGGCAAAAGAACTTATGCCGCCAATGCCGCAGTGCTCATTGCAATTACTCAAGAAGCTGATCCTAAAATTTTACTGACCAGACGTTCTGCTTATTTATCAAATCATGCAGGAGAGGTTTCTTTTCCAGGTGGAAAGCGTGACCCAAATGATACCAGTAATATCGTTGTGGCTTTGCGAGAAGCATGGGAAGAAACAGCACTCAATCCATTTGATGTCAAGCTGATTGGTGATTTACCCATGGAACGGGCAAAAAGTGGAATGACGGTAAAACCTGTTGTTGGGTTAATCCCGCCAGATATTCAATTGATTGCTCAGCCAAGTGAAATTGATCGTATATTCTATGCGCCGATTAAAAAAATGATGGAATCACAGCCTATTCCTTATGAAGTACGTTTGGCACATCAATCGGTTTATTTTCCCAGTCTAAGAATTGAAAATGAAATCATTTGGGGTTTAACCGCCAGAATTCTAATTTCATTATTTAAATATGGTTTGGACTATCAAAAGAACTGGCCATTTTTATTGAATTCTCCATCATTTAAATCACAAATATTCAATAAAAAGTAATGCTGAAAAGTTATGATCCAAGTGAATGGTCTTAAAATATCTCAAAGGAATGTAATACCATGATGTATAAATTTAAAGGTTTTGTGCCAAAAGCGTTACATGCACCTTTTGATGGTTGGATTGCGGATAATGCGACGGTGATTGGTCAGGTCGAATTGGGACAACAAGTCAGTGTCTGGTTTGGTGCAGTCATTCGTGCAGACAATGCCAAAATTCATATTGGGAATTTTAGTAATATTCAAGAAAATGCCGTTTTACATACAGATACAGGGATTGAATTAACCGTTGGCGATTATGTAACCATTGGGCATCAAGCTATGTTGCATGGTTGTACGATAGGCGATAACAGTCTAATTGGTATTAACGCCGTGGTTTTAAATCATGCTGTGATTGGTAAAAATTGCATCATTGGTGCAAATAGTTTGATTCCAGAAGGTAAAGTTATTCCCGATAATTCCTTGGTGGTGGGCTCACCAGGTAAAGTCGTGCGAACTTTGGATGAGAATGCGGAGAATTTATTAAAAATGAGTGCCTTGCATTATGCGTCCCATTACAAGAATTTTATTGATTTAGAAGAATTTAAATTTGATTAAAGTCGTGGTTTTAAAATTATCACTTAAATGCCAAGCACAATGTCTTGGCATTTTTATGGATAATTTTGATCTAATGTATTTTATCTGACTGGCTTTATCTCTAAGCCCTCGCGCTATTGAAATGAGTGGAGTATCATAGGCAGCATTTTTAACACAGTAAGGTTGTGCATGAAATTGCTGGCATTGGAAACTGCCAATGAGCAGTGTTCCGTTTCGATTGTTGATGAAACTCAAACACTCTATTTTCAACTTGATACGCGAGCAAAAGCACAAACTCAAACCATTTTGCCGATGATTGAGCAAGGTTTTGAGCAAAATCAAATTTCCAGTAAAGACTTGACTGCAATTGCATTTAGCCGTGGGCCAGGTTCATTTAGTGGTGTACGTATCAATGCAGCAGTGACTCAAGCTTTAGCCTGGGCAAATGATATTCCTGTGATTCCAGTTTCAACCTTGCAAGCGCTGGCTCAAGCTGCTTATCGGCAAGCCCAATTGACTGAAGTCACTGCTGTTTTAGATGCACGTATGCAGGAAGTTTATATGGCAAGTTTTAAGCTTGACCCAAATAACATTATGCAACTTGTAGATGAAGAAAAATTATTAGACTATCAACACGCAGCAGAATATCAAAAATATACCTTGATTGGTTCAGGTTCCGCTTTGGTGAATGTAGAGGCTGTCGTGTTTCAACAGATTACTGCTTCCGCTAATGATATCGCCACAATTGCGCGTCAAAATGCACTGCAAAAGCAATGGTTGAATGCAGAACAAGCTTTACCTGTATATTTACGTGATAATGCATGGAAGAAAATTCCAGAACAAGGTAAACCATAATCGTTTTTCGCTTTAATTTTTAGGATTTCACAATGGATCTTTTACTGCTACTCAAAGCAGCCATTATGGGTATTGTTGAAGGTATTACCGAATTCTTACCTATCTCAAGTACAGGGCATTTAATTCTTGCATCTGAATTAATGAATTTCTGGACCAAAGAAAAAAGTGACTTATTTGTCGTTGCTATTCAAATGGGCGCAATCGCTGCGGTGATTTATGAGTATTGGGGCAAGCTTTGGGGTGCAGCAATTGGTTTGTTTTCAGGTGAACCGAAAGGGCGTCATCTTGGGATCAGTATTATTGCAGCTTCAATTCCAATTATGCTAGTTGGCTTAACTTTTGGTGATATCGTAAAAGAGTTGTTGTTTAATGATATTTCTGTGGCGATTGGTTTAATCGTCGGTGGTTTAATCATTTGGTGGGTTGAAAAAAATCCACCAAAAGTCAATGCGGTGGAAGTGGAAAATATCTCGATTAAAGAAGCGATTTATATTGGTTTAATTCAGGTATTGGCGCTTATTCCAGGGACTTCACGTTCAGGTGCAACCATTATTGGCGGTATGATGCTGGGCGTATCGCGTAAGGCTGCAACAGAATTTTCGTTCTTCCTCGGTATACCAGTCATTGTTGGTGCGGGCTTATTAGATCTTTTTAAAAATTATCATATTTATGAAACAACACAAGATTGGACCGTGTTTTTTGTAGGTCTTATCGTTTCTTTTGTTTCTGCTTTAATTTTGATCCGTGTTTTGGTGGCTTATGTTTCTAAGCGTGATTTCATGGTCTTTGCTTGGTATCGTATTGCTTCAGGTTTGTTGATTTTATTGTTTGCATTAACAGGTTGGAAATTATGGTAAGCGAAATTCGCTTATTTACTGAGTCCACATTTTTTGAGAAAGCACAGTCCTACCAAACTGTGCTTTCTTTACGTGGTGTCGTGGTAAACATTGCAACGATTGAAAAACTCAATGCACGGTTTTTAAGACTGAACCCAGAACTTGCCTTGTGTGTTGATGAACAAGGGTTAAGTCTGTGCGCCAATGGCATGAAAATGCAGCCTGATTGGAAAGCGGAGATTCCACGTTTAAAACGTGCAACTTTAAAATCTGAAATGATTGCACGGGCATGTAATATTTCAGAAAAACCAAACTTAATTGATGCAACTGCTGGTCTAGGGCATGACGCATTATTGATGGCACACTTAGGGGCGAAAGTAACCCTGATCGAACGTCATCCAATTTTATTTACATTACTGGAAGATTCAAAAAAACAGCTGGAAAACGACCCGTTTTTAGCCAAAGTTGTTGAACGTATTGATTTAGTTTTTTCTGATTCAGCTGAATATTTACAACAATTGATCATCACGCACCAAACTGTCGATGTTGTTTATTTAGATCCGATGTTTCCGCAACGGGATCAAAATCAGCAAGCCATTAAAAAACAGGCGCAAGTGAAAAAGCAAATGCAGCTATTACACATGCTTTTACCTGAAGATGGTGAAATGGATTTAGGCGATCATCTTTTAGTCTTAGCACGGCAAATTGCCAAGCGAGTTGTGGTAAAACGTCCTAGACTGGCTGTATTTTTAAATGATCAGGCAACCGATCATCAATGGCAAGGTGATGCTTGTCGTTTTGATGCCTATTTTAACAGCAATCTTATTGAGTAATTTGGTAACTGTTTCAATAATAGTCGAATTATTGATATATAGTTAAATCAAACATTGATAATTTTTTAGCCAAGCCTAAACTAGATAGGCTGATTGAAGCCACTGCCTTAACAGAATCTTTATGATAGATCTTAAACCCTCGATTAACTTTTGGCATGATTTGAAAAGTAACCAACGTGCAGGGATTTGGTTATTCTTAGGTTCGCGAAAGTCTTTACAAATTGTTCGTCCATCGATTCTTCAATTGATTTTTTGGGGGCTGTTGGGTGCAGGTGCCAATACACTATTTAGCTGGTTAGTTGCTGGTGATGGTGGTGTTTTTAATCGGCAAGGTCTTGTCAGCTACGCATTGTGGCCTTTTATTGCCTTAATTGTAGGGATTTTCCTATCACAACGAACCAATAATCCGCGTTTGATGTTGGTTCCAGCACTGTTATGGCTGGTGCTTGATACGCACATCATGTTGTTTCAATGCTTGCTGCAATATTTGGGCAATCAAGATCTACTACCTTATTTCACTTACGATGTAATCCCACTGCTATTTTTTGCTTTGTTTATTTGGCAAAGCCTTGCTGTGGTGTGGGTATTTTCAAGAGAATTAAAATGGCCATGGTGGGAACGTGCTTTGATCATGTTTGCTACTGTAGCCACTTTGTTCACTTGGCAGGTTTCGATTAAGGAACAGCCGATTTGGAAAGTAGAAGACGTTCCTCCAACGATCAGTGAAAATGCTTTTTATGCACAAAGCCATTTACTCAATAAGGCATTGGAACAGGTTCAGTTTGGTGAGTTTGCTCAAACGCATTGGTACTTTTTAGGTGTTGCTGGTGCAAGTTATCAAGACGTGTTCAAATTTGAAATAGATCGAATTAAAGAACAATTTGATACCCGCTTTGGAACCTTTGGACGCTCTGTTGAGTTGGTCAATAACCCACAAAGTATTAAAGACACTCCTATTGCGTCTAAAACCAGTATAGACCTTGCTTTACGCCGTATTGGCCAACAGATGAATCGCGAAAGTGATGTATTATTTCTTTATATGACTTCTCATGGCTTACCTAATCGTTTTGAACTAGAAAATGAACCGATTAATTTGGATGATGTCGATCCAAAATGGTTAAGAGAAACCCTCGATAAATCGGGTATTCGCTGGAAAGTGATCGTGATTTCAGCCTGTTATTCCGGTAGCTTTGTTTCAGCACTCCAATCACCAGATACTTTGATTATTACTGCTTCAGCAGCAGATCGTGCCTCATTTGGATGTTCAAATGAAGCCGATTATACTTATTTTGGTCGAGCTTTCTTTGATCAGGCAATGCGTGAGCAAGGTTCTCTCAAAGCCGCATTTAAAGAGGCGACTGAAACAGTTGCAAAATGGGAAAATGCACAAGGTTTTGATCCATCTGAGCCGCAATGGGTGATTGGGAAAAATATGGAAATGATGTTACCGCAGTTGGAACAACATTTATTTCCACAACAGGGTGTTATCACTTCTGCACAAACCCAAAATGTAAAATTGGATACGCAACAAAAGCCATGATAAATAACGGCGTTTTAAATGCGAAAGCAAAAGCGCTTTAATTTATATTGAGTTGAATCTATTGATGCTATAAGACGGTAGCCCTAAACAATTTAAAGATCAAAATGTGGAGCGATGCGCTGATGGAACTTTTAAGTAAAAATATCTGTTTTGATGGTGAACAAAGAATTTACCAAACTCAGTCAAATTATTTAAAAGGGGCAACGAAGTTTGCGACATATCTTCCGCCTCAAGCATTAAAAGGGCAGAAATGTCCTGCATTATTCTATTTAGCAGGGCTGACCTGTACAGAAGAAACCTTTATCATAAAGGCGCATGCACAGCGCTTGGCATCTCAGCTTGGTTTAATCTTGATTACACCTGATACATCACCTCGTGGTGAACAGGTTGCACAAGGCGATTCATGGGATTTGGGGCAGGGTGCAGGATTCTATCTCGATGCAACTCAAGCACCTTGGGCTGAGCATTTTCAGATGGAAAGTTATATTGTAGATGAACTTTATCCATTGCTAATAAAAAACTTACCGATTCAATCTGAAGCTGTGGGAATCTTTGGTCATAGTATGGGCGGGCATGGCGCATTAACGCTGGCTTGGAAATATCCAAATTATTTTAAATCAGTATCTGCATTTGCACCGATTTGTGCACCGACAGAATGTCCTTGGGGTGAAAAGGCTTTTTCTCATTATTTAGGCGCTGATCAGTCTGAGTGGACAAAGCATGATGCGACTCAATTACTGCTTTCTAAAGGTCAGTTATTTGACGAAGTGCTTATCGATCAAGGTATAAAAGATCAGTTTTATAGTCAATTGAATCCCGAGAAATACCAACAAGCTTGTCATAAAGTTGGGCAAAAACTCACCTTAAGATTTCATGAAGGTTATGATCACGGTTATTATTTCATTCAAAGTTTTATTGATGACCATTTACAATTTCACGCTTTGCAACTACAAAAATAATTGAATTGTCTAACAAAAACTGAATTTTGAGTAAAAGTAAATCGTTGTTTGCTTTTACTCTATTTCTTTCAGCGCAGAAAAAATATAAACTGCTTTTTGAGGTTTTTTATTTCATATCATTTTAGATTGTCATCAAATAATTTGAATAAAGAGAAGAATATGCAAGAACAAATACCGCCTCCATTTCCGAGTCATTTGAATTTGGAAAAAGGCGCTACACCACCAGAAATACAGCAGCCCGTAGATCAGCAATCTCCTAGAATTCACCGTTTTAAATTTCACGGTGATGCGATGGAATATTTTGGTATATGGATTGTGAATATCTTATTGACCATCATTACTTTAAGTTTGTACGCGCCTTGGGCGAAAGTACGTCGTTTACGTTATTTTTATGGTAATACTGAATTCTTTAAAAGACGTTTTGACTTTACTGGTATCCCCACCAAAATTTTAGTTGGACGTTTGATTGCATTGGGTATTTATGCCGCCTTTTCAATCTCCTCGCAGTATTCCATGATTGCGACGGTGGTTGGTTTAGTGGTGCTGTATGCAGCAGTGCCATGGCTTATTCGGGCAACAATGCGCTTTACCGCAAGAAACAGTAAATTCGGCAACAGTCGGTTTTATTTTGCGGGAACCACAAAAGAATCCTATAAAGTCTTTTTTCTGAGTATTCTAATTTATATTTTTAGTTTAGGGATATTTGCTCCTGTTGCGATCTGGTTGTATAAAAAATACTACATCGATCATTTATATGCAGGGCAGTTGGATTTTAAATTGAATGCCGATTGGTCAGCCTATATGGCGGCAGTTTACATTCCAATTTTTATGTCTTTTGGGATTATGCTGGCATTTGGCATTATCTATTTCGGAATTATCGGCTTTATTGCAGGGTATACGCCAAACTTTTTTATCTTTGGTGTCTTTGCGATGTACGCTGTGGCAGGTTTGTTTATTTATCCATTAATCGCGGCACGTATTTTTATTACCACATGGAACAATACAACGGTTGGAAGCAGCCAATTTAAAACAGATTGTAATCAATGGCGTTATGCATGGATTGTGGCATCAAATTGGCTGGTTAAAATTCTAAGCATTGGTTTAATGTCTGCCTGGGCGGCAATTCGTATTCACAAATATCAAGTTGATTCGATGAGTTTAATTTTGCATGATGATCCAGATCAAATGATGAATCTTGCACAGCAAGAGCAAAGTGCTTTAGCTGAAGAAATTAGTGACATCTTCGACATTGATGTTTCTTTATAATGATATGAGTTGAATAATTTATGTCACGACCAATAGAAGTCATTTTCTATGATGGTGTGGTGTCTAAACCACACCATGCCCAACTTTCTGCTCAATCTGAGTTCGAAGTGCTGATTCAGTATGGTGACCGTTTAGAGCATCAACGCCGTTATGCATATCGCGATATGGAATTAATTGGCGCACTGGGGCAATTAAATCCTGCAATTGAACTTAAAGATGACGCACGGATTGAATTTCAGGGGGCTTTACCAGAATGGTTTAATTTTGGGACTAAAAATGTCCAGCATTCAATCTGGAAATTAGAACGTTCTCCAAGTTTAATTGTATTCAGTATCATCTTTGTGGTGGCTTTTGTTTTTGCTTTAGTAAAATGGGGTGTTCCGGCGGCATCACATTATGTTGCTTTTCAGTTGCCTGAAAATAGTTTGAATAAATTAGGCGATGAAGCGGAAAAATATGTGTTGAATAATTGGACTAACCCCAGTCATTTGGCACAAGGTCAAAAAGATCAAATTTCCAAGCAATATCTAAATACCATCGCTGAAGGAAAGCCAGCAAAATTGGTCTTTCGTGAAGGTGGGCGATTGGGCGCCAATGCGGTGGCTTTACCCAACAATACGATTATTATCACCGATGAGCTGGTTGAAATGGCGCATAGTGATCAAGAGATTTTAGGTGTCTTGGCTCATGAGCAAGGGCATTTGGTTGAACGCCATAGCTTACAGCAAGGCTTGACCAGTTTGGGGTTGAGTGTGCTGTATATTGCCATGACGGGAGACAGTTCAGACCTATTGACCTCGTTACCTGCCGCGATGATCGGTGCAAATTATTCACGAAAATTTGAAGCTGAGGCGGATATGTATGCGCTGAAATTGATGGATCGTAAAGGCATTGAAGTGTCTCATTTTGCGAACTTCTTACAGCGCTTAAGTGATGAAACGGCGCTGGAAGAAAAACCAAAGCAAGCAGGCAAAACGGCTGAAGCTGATAAAAAAGCGGACCCAAATAAAAAACAACCTCAAAATGAATCTACTGAAAAAGAGAGCTCTTTAGAGATTTTTGATGCATTGTCTTCACATCCTGCAACTGAAGAACGCGTTAAAATGGTTCGTGATTTTGAGAAAAAACAACAGGCTAAACCTTAAACAATAAAGATAAGCGATGCTTATCTATAGATTATGCAAGGTGGCGGTGACTTGATCTAGGGCTTAATTAAGCCCTTTATTTTTTTGTATTTTTCTCAAAGACCAATGCACTCGTTAAAACCCATATCATCAAGTAATAGGCAGCCGCTGATTCAACTAGGTTGATTGCTATGATCTGATAAATTAACCAAGATGAGTAAAACTGTTGCTTTTTAAAACAACCCAGTAGGGTAAGTTTGTTATAATAGGAAAAATTTTTATCTTTGCCAGGTTGTTTCATGTCCAAGCCATATCTGATTGCACCTTCAATTTTATCTGCTGATTTTGCCCGTCTGGGTGAAGATGTGGAACATGTATTGGCAGCTGGTGCAGATGTTGTCCACTTTGATGTCATGGATAACCACTATGTTCCAAACTTAACCTTTGGTGCGGGTATATGTAAGGCATTAAAGAAATATGGGATCAAAGCCCCAATTGATGTACATCTTATGGTTTCACCTGTTGATCGTATGATTGGTGATTTCTTAGAAGCAGGTGCAGATATTATTACTTTTCATCCTGAAGCAACGCATCATATTGACCGTTCATTACAATTGATTAAAGATGGTGGTGCCAAAGCAGGCTTGGTATTTAATCCAGCAACACCCTTGCATTATCTCGATTATGTTTTAGATAAAGTGGATCAAGTGCTTTTAATGAGTGTAAACCCAGGTTTTGGCGGTCAAAAATTTATTCCAACCACTTTGGATAAATTACGTGAGGCGCGTAAAATTATTGATGCTTCAGGTCGTGACATTCGTTTAGAAATTGATGGTGGTGTTGGCCCAGCAAATATCCGTGAAATTGCTGAAGCGGGAGCAGATATGTTTGTTGCAGGTTCAGCAATTTTTAGTAAGCCTGATTATCAAGCTGTGATTAACGAAATGCGCGCTGAATTAGCAAAAGTTGGACAAGTTTCGGCTTAAACTTTTCCACAAATGTATTGTGTGAATTGTGGATAACTTTGATGATAACTATATGGATAACCATGTTGATAAGCATAGGGATAAGCTGGGTATAGATTAATCAAAGGGTGATCAATCGTTTATCACACATGCAATTTTTGTTTAAAAAGAGCTCAAACGAGCTCTTTTTTAATAAGAATAGTCCGCTACTCATCAATTTAATTATTCATTTTTTATTCAAAGTGCAGTTGATGGAAAATTATTCAGTGATATTGGCAATCTTTCCGCGTGATATTTGCCAAACTCGTCATTATTGGCTATGCTTTAGCTTCATCTTAGATTAAAACATAGGTTTTAGTTTTGTTTAGACAACTGCACAAACGGCTTTGGTTTGTTTGTCTTATGGTTTTTGCCATAGGGTGGAGCAGTGTGTCTATTGCATCTGTAAATGTGATGCAACATGAGCAAATGATGAATTCATCGCTTGTAGATGAACATCAATCGATGATGAATAGCAGTGCTGTCCAAGAAATGAAAAAGCACTGTTCAGATATACAACAAAAGCAAAATGATCCAAATTTGCATCTCAATCATGAACAGCAGGTGCAAAATTTAAAAGATTGCCATAATCAACAGGCTCAATCTCAAGATACGCAGCTGACTAAATGCTTAGATTGTGCTGCATTCTCATGTCAATCTTCAGTGGTTTGGTTCAATCCTGATATTCCAAAATTGATTGCACCTGATCATCTGCAAAATACTCAAGCCTATCAAATCAATTACCAAGCTCAGCACCTCGCAGGGCATTGGCAAGAAATCCTACGCCCTCCAAAAGCTTAATCTGATTTTAGACACTTTTTTATTCAAAATTGCTTGTTAAAATTTAGGTTAAGTTATGTTTATTCAGTTATCTCAAAAGCGATTAGCTCAAAGCTTGATTGCGACATTGTGCTTGGTCTCCTCAACTTGGGGAATTGCCGCAATCAAAGAATATCAACTCAGCATTGATGAAGGAATCGTCAATGTAACAGGTAAACCGGTAAAACGAATTACTGTAAATGGCCAGTTTCCCGCACCACTTTTAGAATTTGAAGAAGGTGATGAAGCGGTGATTCGAGTTAAAAATAATTTAAAGAATCAGGATTCATCGATCCATTGGCATGGTCTCTTATTGCCCGGCATTATGGATGGTGTACCTGGCTTTAATGGTTATAACGGGATCAAACCCAACGAAGAATTTGTCTATAAGTTTAAAGTTCGTCAGAGTGGAACCTATTGGTATCATGCCCATTCGAAAGGCCAAGAACAGGATGGCTTATATGGTTCTTTAGTAATTTATCCAAAGGATAAAAAACCGCTGGCAGCACATGAACGCACAGATCGTGATTATGTGGTGATGTTGTCGGATTTTCATGAGCAAACCAGTGACCAGATCCAAAAAAACCTAAAAATTTCCGCAGAATATTATCAGAATCTACGTGAAACATTAGGGGATGTTTGGAAACAGTTACAACGTGATGGTCTAAAAGCAACGTGGTCTGATCGCAAAATGTGGAATCAGATGCGTATGCTAAAAACAGATATGTCTGATGTGACGGGTTATACCTTTCTTGTAAATGGAAAAACCCCTGAACAAAATTGGACAGGTCTGTTTAAGCCAAATGAAAAAGTTCGACTGCGCTTTGTGAATGCATCGGCAATGTCGTTCTTTGATGTACGTATACCTCAGCTAAAAATGACAGTGGTCAGTGCCGATGGGCAGCCTGTAAAGCCAGTAAATGTAGATGAGTTTCGTATTGGTACAGCTGAAACCTATGATGTAATTGTTGAACCAAAAACCAGTCATTATCAGATTGAGGCAGAGTCTATTGACCGTTCAGGATTTGCGATTGGAACACTCCACAATGAATTAACAGCAAAAAGTGCTGCTATTCATATGCCTGCTGCTCGTCCACGTGCTGTGCTGACTATGGACGATATGGGAGGTCATGGTGGCGGAGGGATGGATCACTCCAAAATGAGTATGGGTGATATGTCAGGCATGGACCATTCAAAAATGAATGCCAACGATATGCAGGGTATGGACCATTCAAAAATGAGTGCGAATGATATGCAGGGCATGGACCATTCAAAAATGAATGCCAACGATATGCAGGGTATGGATCATTCAAAAATGAATGCCAACGATATGCAAGGTATGGACCATTCAAAAATGAATGCGAATGATACGCAAGCTATGGATCATTCACAGCATAACAGCTCATCTGCAGTTCAAAAAAATGACCAAGCGGTTTATGGGTGGGCAAATGCTTCGACCCCGCAAGGAGATAAAGCACTGCAATACAGTGATTTAAAATCACTAACCCCACAACCTGATACTCGTGATGCCACCAGTGAATTGGTGATTCGCTTAGGCGGAACCATGGAGCGTTATGTTTGGACGATTAATGGTAAAAAATTCAGTGATGCTGAACCACTCAAAGTGAAATATGGCGAACGTATCCGAATTAAATTTATCAATGACAGTATGATGGCGCATCCAATGCATTTACACGGCATGTTTATGCAACTGGAAAATGGTCAGCCTGCTGTGGATATGCCCAATAAACACACCATTGTTGTACCACCTGCAAAAACAGTTACAGCATTATTAACCGCTGATGAATTGGGTGAATGGGCAATCCATTGTCATTTGCTCTACCACATGAGTGCAGGGATGATGAATAAATTGATTGTTGCCAATGTGAGTGAAGGCAAAGTGTCCACTCAGCCAGTTCAAACAAGCAACACCACTCAAAAGACTGAAGTGAAAGGAGACGAACATGCAAATCATTAATCTTTTTTCTAAATCAGTTCTGGCAAGTTCATTACTTATGCTGAGTGGTATGGCTTTGGCCCATGAAGGGCATCAGATGCAAAGTGATGCGAGTATTGCGACTGAATCAACTGTAGTGACTGATCATTCAAGCATGGATCATTCAAAAATGAATCAGTTGGATGAGCAAAGCAATGCTGTAGATCATACACAGCATCAAGCGCTTACAACCACTATGGGGGAGGAGAGCATAGCTTCGCATAGTACCCATGATCATCGTAAAGAACATGGTGCGCAGGTTTATCAGCGAGTGACTATTGATAATGCTTGGATGCTGGATGAAGATGGAAAAGGTACTTTAGATTCATCTTTAGAGTTACGCATAGGTACTGATGAAAATAAGTTATTCATTAAAGGGAGCTCCAGTAAGGCTGAATCAGACAAAATAGAATATGATCTAAGTGCCCTCTATAGCCGTAACATTGCTGATTTTTGGGATGTACAGGCGGGTGTACGTTACAGTGATAATCCTGAACGAACCACTGATCAGGAACGTGTAGATGCGGCTTTGGGTTTACACGGCTTGGCGCAGTACTTTTTTGAAACAGATGCTTATCTGTATTTCGGACAGGACAGTCGGGTTGCATTTAGCCTAGAAACTGAACGTGATTTACTATTGACACAAAAGCTGATTTTAAAGCCTTATTTAGATTTAAATGTGGTATTTAGCGATGATTCACGTTATGCCCAAAAAACAGGGCTAAACAGTATTAAAACAGGTTTAGAAACCCGTTATGAAATCACAAAAAAGGTGATGCCTTATGTAAGTGTGGCCTATGCATATTCTAAAGGTAACAAAGAGACAGCATGGCAAACTGCAACCGACTCCGAATCAGGTTGGTTATATGGTGCAGGTCTGCGTTTTAGATTCTAAGCTTTCGTTTTTCGTATAAAGCAAAAGGTCACTTCTTTGGGAGTGACCTTTTACGTTTCTGCAATGCCAGCAACACGTTCAAGCTGGTTATTTACAAATTTAAACTCCATTCCATGCTCTGTATCTAAATCATAGTGAATAGAGAGGGTTAAGGTATCGGGTGTATTCACACGCAAATTTAACATGGTCTGAATATAAGGATTATGAGATTCCACATCCTGAATATTCAATGCAGCCTCACCTGATTTTTCTGGATTTTCATAATAGTGTGCATAAAGCTTTTGATAGCGTTCAAAAGCATGTTGCTGAATGGTCTGAATATGTTGTTCAATACTGTTGATAAATAATTGGTAGGTTTTTGCAAAAGCATTGAGTTGATCAAGATTGGGCGCTTCTTCGATTTCATCGCCATCTTCATCAAACTCTTCCCCTAAGAAAATCTCCCGATCAGCATTTTGATTAAAAAAACAATGTGAAAAAAATGTTTCTGAACTAAACCCAGCCCAGCTCGGGTGGATATCACCCCAATAATCATGTTTCATGGTTTTGATCCCTGATTTTTATATTTAGCATGCTTGATCATAAAGTAAGCCTCATGAAAAAAAATTATTCGAAATGTAAAAAAGGTCAAATTTTGTAAATTTTAATAAATTCCTCAACATGAGTTGATATAATTAGGCTTCTTCAGGAGGAACGACCTCCCTCAATTTGAGAAAAATCGTCAGGACGGCCTGATTCTAATTTAAATTTGGAGCTGGTCATGGCTTGGGTTTTTCTTATTTTCGCAGGTATCTTTGAAATCGTTTGGGCATATAGTATGAAATTGTCCGAAGGTTTTACAAAGCTTACACCAAGTATTGTCACCTTATTTTTCATGATTTTAAGCTTTGGTCTATTGGCATATGCGATGCGTACTTTGCCATTGGGAACTGCTTATACCATTTGGACTGGGATTGGAGCGATAGGCTCATTCTTGGTTGGTATTTTTATTTTGGGTGAACCTGCAACAGCAATGCGTATGTTCGCTGCTGTACTGATTGTTTCTGGCTTAGTTTTAATGAAACTTTCTTCGTCTTAATTTATTGAAATGTTTAAGTGCTATTTCTGTAGGAGGTAGCACTTTTTTTATGTGTAGTTCATGGTGTAATTAATAGTGGAAACACCCAATAGAAAATGGTGAATGTGTAATGGCATGGGTTTTATTGGCAGTTGCGGGTGTGCTTGAGGTGGTTTGGGCATATTTTATGAAGGTGTCTGATGGGTTTACCAAGCTGACACCGAGTATCTTGACCATCATCTTTATGATTGCAAGTTTTGCATTACTTTCTTATGCAATGAAAACATTACCACTTGGTACCGCTTATACCGTGTGGACAGGGATTGGTGCGATTGGTTCTTTTGCCGTCGGAATTTTCTTTTTAGGTGAAGCAGCCTCAGCGATGCGGATGTTGGCTGCTGTATTGATTATTTCAGGTCTTATTTTGATGAAATTATCTTCAAGCTAAGTTAAGCTGTTGCTGAGTTGGAAAGGGAATAAGGACATGCAACTTTCATTTATGGAAATGAGCTCCCCAGTCGGGATATTAAAATTAGTCGCCCATGATCATGCCTTGATTGCAGTACTTTGGGAAAATGAAAATCCTAAACGGGTTCGTTTGGCTGAATTAATTAAAAACAATACACATCCAGTTTTGTTGGAGACGGCGAAACAATTGAATGAGTATTTTCAAGGAAAAAGAACCCAGTTCGATTTACCGCTAGATTTTGCGGGGACTGAGTTTCAACAGAAAGTTTGGCAAGCTTTGTTGACGATTCCATTTGGTGAAACGCGTAGCTATAAAGAGATCGCAGAACAGATTGGAAATGTCAAAGCGGTTCGGGCAGTGGGCGCAGCGAATGGTAAAAATCCGATCTCTATTATTGCGCCATGTCATCGTGTGGTCGGGGCCGATGGTAAATTGGTTGGTTTTGCGGGTGGGTTGGATAATAAGGATATTCTTTTAAAAATTGAACAAGTGCCATAGACTCAAAGCTATTCATTATTACATTACAATTTAAAATGATTGTTCAAATTTTTGCACCATTATTATCAAATTTAGGTTGGATCGTTTTACTTTTCGTTGTGATTATGCTGGTTAAATTCTTTAAGCCCTTTTTAAAAGGGAAAATAGGTGAATTTGCTGTCAGCACCCATGTCAAACTCTATTTAGACAAAGAAAATTATATTTTATTAAATGATTGTACTCTGCCTGATGAGCAAAATCAGACCACCCAAATAGATCATATTTTATTAAGCCCTTATGGTATTTTTGTCATTGAAACAAAGAATTATAAAGGTTGGATATTTGGTGGCGAGCGTCAAAAGATTTGGACACAAAAGATTTATAAAAAGAGCTATAAGTTCCAAAATCCATTACATCAAAATTATAAGCACCAAAAAGTTTTAGAAAATGTGCTCACAGATATTGTTGATTCTACTCAGATCCATTCAATCGTAGTTTTTATGCCTGATTGCGAATTTAAAACCCAAATGCCAAACAATGTCTTTTATGGTGCAGGTTGGACAGATTATGTCAAACAATTTAAGCAAATCAACATTCCTCCAATGAAATTAAAACGTATTCAGTATCGTCCAGAGAAAGAAATTTTAGAAAAGTCGTGGAAAACCAATCGCCAACATATACAAAGCCTTAAAGATAAATATACTGAGAAATAAACAGATTACCCATAATCAACATCGTCCAGATTAAATTATATTTTTTGTATGATTGGATCCGTATGCTGTAACTGTGGCATTAAGATCAGCAGAGGATGAGGGGGAAAATCACTCATCTGCCGCTTTAGACTTTAACCATTTCCATTGCCCATTTTTAAATTGATAAGTGTCGATCCACCATCTTGCACCACCTCGACATGAGCTGGTCATTTGTTTCTTCTGGGTAATTAGTTTGAGATCCGTCAATCCAGAACACTGTGCATGGCTAAAATCAATTTTTTCTTGGTCCAACACTTGATAATCTTTACTTTTAGGTCGATAGAGAAAAATATCAAAAATAGAATAAACCCCCATTCCCATGTCAGGTGTAGACACAGCAATATCGGTATATCCATCAAAATTATAGTCTTGAAAATGAATCTGTCGTTTTCGTTCAAATGGTAATTCTGCAAGATCAAATGCTTGCTGTTTAGCCGCTGTTTGAATGATGAGTTGACCTGATTCGTCATCGCCATCTTTAAAAATAAAATGGGTTTTTTGCCCATTCACTACATCGTTAATATTGCGATTTACAGTTTGTTGTTGAGGTTGGGCAAATGCGAATGGGGTTAAAAGTAAACTTGATAGCATTGTTGTCGTGAGTGTTTTGTACATTATTATTCTCATTGTCTTTTCCATTGTTTTAGGGGAATTTCCAAGTTTCAGTTGTTTAGTGAAACTTGGATGCTATTTTCAAAAGTGAAGAGCAATATTCAACATTTAAAAGCGCTTTGGAATTTTTTGGCCACCTTCAATCGGCGTTTCGGCATTTTTCAATACACCAAATAACCATGTTTCAGCATGTTGTACCGCGATTTTAAGCGGATCTGCTAGTGCTAAACGCCCTGCAATAAAGCTTGCCAATGAACAACCTGAACCATGGTATTCACCTGCCAAACGGGGACATTTAGATTCAGCGATCATTTCACCATTCACATACAAGGCGTTGCGAATATAGTCTGGGGTATCTTCATGACCACCTTTTACCAGAACAGCTTGTGCGCCCATTTCAAACAGTTTGGCTGTGGCTTTTTCTATGTCTTGTTCTGCTGTTAAGGCGCGTAATTCCACAGTATTTGGGGTAATGATTGTTGCCAGAGGAATCAGTTCGATAAAGGCTTTAACCAAAGTCTCTTGATTACCCAGTGAACCACCACTATTTGCCACTAAAACAGGATCAAGTACATATAGATAATCTGGATGTTCACGTAAAAACTCAGCCAGTGCAGCAATATTATCTGTGGTTCCTAACATCCCCGATTTGATGGCTTTAATGGGTAAATCACCGACAACTGCATTGGCCTGAGCAAGCAGTAGTTCTTTGGAGCTGGCTTCAAAACCAAAAACTTGTTGAGAGTTTTGAATGGTTAATGCTGTACAAGCAATTGCCGCATGTGCGCCACTTTGACCAATCGCTTCAATATCAGCCTGTATACCAGCACCACCAGAAGGGTCTAGACCTGAAAAACAAAGTACAGTAGGGCGCACGATGATGTCCTTAATTCACAAATTTACGTTAGTATAGGCAAGTTTACGAGAACACTCGATAGTAATTTGATAATTGTTTCAAACACAGATTTAAAGGATTGGATGGTGATAAAGAATATTTTAATTGATCTCGATGGCACATTAACCGACCCAAAAGTAGGCATTACGACATCTGCACGTTATGGACTTGCAAAGGTTGGGCATCCGATTCCTGACAGTGAAAATATTGACTGGATTATTGGTCCACCGTTAAAGGCATCATTGGCAAAGCTACTCAATGTTGAAGCAAATGACCTCTTAGCTGAGCAAGCTTTATTGGGTTATCGTGAACGTTTTGCTGTAACAGGCTTATTTGAAAATCATGTTTTTGATGATGTAGCGCAAACCTTGGAAGCCTTAAAAAGTAAGGGCTATCGACTGTTTTTAGCCACCGCAAAACCTGAAGTTTATGCACGTCAAATCTTAGATCATTTTGATTTATTAAAATATTTTGATTATCCCTATGGCAGTGAGTTAAATGGCGAGCGCACCAATAAAGGTGAGTTAATCACTTATATCCTTGAAAAAGAAAAATTAAATCCAGAAGAGTGTTTGATGGTGGGAGACCGGGAACATGATATTTTTGGTGCGCGTAAAAATGCGATTGAAACCATTGCGGTAGAATATGGATATGGCTCAAAACAAGAGTTGGATGAAGCAGCGCCGAAAGCAAGAATTGCAAAGTTCTCTGAATTGTTAAACCTGCTCTAAATCTGCTTTTAGTTCAGACTTTTGGGATAATTTGAATTTACCTTAATGATCCCCAACACATCGATAAAATATTCTCGGTTGGGGATTTTACTCGTAATCACATAGTTAGTAGTAATCACACATTTAAACAGGGACTAAATCCCCAGTAGTCTTTTAATGTTATTCACTCAATTGGGTAGAGATACTGCATGATGTGGAATCGTTAAACGCTTAAACCCATCACCGCCAAATTTACGATCTATTTGCAGTAAAACTTGGCTTTAAGGTGGAGAGATATTCAAATGTGAAATGGGTGGCAAGTCAATCCATTTAAAGGTAAAAATGATGGAATTAACGCACATCCAAATACAATGATTCCTTAATTTCCTCCATCACAATATAGCTATGTGAAGAGGCTGAAGATGGAAGTTTTTTAAGTAAATCACCAAGTAAGCGTCGATAAGCGCTCATTTCTTTTAATCGGGCTTTGACTAAATAATCAAAATCTCCCGAAATAAGATGGCACTCTTGTACTTCTGGTATTTCCATTAAGTCCTTAGCCACTTGTTCAAACACATCACCAGACTTTGCGGATAAACTAATTTCTAGAAAAACCAATAAGTTACGATCAAGGTGTTTCGGGTTTAGGCGTGCATGATAGCCCATAATGATGCCATCTCGCTCCAAACGTTTGACACGTTCAGAACAAGGTGTGGTCGATAAACTGACCCGTGAAGCCAATTCGCTGATGGCAATTCGACCCTCATTTTGAAGAATATCTAAAATCATTCGATCTATACGGTCTAATTTACGCATCAATTATTCCCTTTTTTTTAATCATTTTTCATGACAATAAATTAAAACACCTAAATTTTAGCATTAAAAATAGTGAAATAAACTATTGAACCAAAAATATACTAGTGAAATAAACTAGTAAATGCATAAAGGATAAGAAATGCGTGTAATAGTATTAGGTAGTGGTGTGATTGGCGTAGCAAGTGCATATTACCTCGCGCAGCAAGGAGCACAAGTTACAGTTTTAGACCGTCAAGCAGGTCCAGCTGAAGAAACCAGCTTTGGTAATGCAGGTCAAATCTCTCCAGGATATTCGACACCGTGGGCTGCACCCGGTATTCCGTTTAAAGCGGTTAAGTGGATGTTTCAACATCATGCGCCACTCGCGATTAATATCGATGGCAGTATGTGGCAGTTACAGTGGATGGCGCAAATGCTTAAAAACTGTAACTCAGAAAGTTATGCAATTAACAAAGAACGAATGACCCGTGTTGCAGAATATAGCCGTGACTGTTTAAGAGAACTGCGTAAAGATACTGGGATTGAATACGAAAACCGTTCAAAAGGCACGTTGCAAGTTTTCCGTAATGAAGCTCAATTAGAAATGGTTCAGCGTGATATTGCTGTACTCAAAGAATGTGGTGTTCCACATGAGTTATTGCTTAAAGATGATCTTGCTAAAGTAGAACCAGCATTAGAACATGCCAAAGATAAATTGGTCGGTGGTTTACATCTTCCAAATGATGAAACAGGCGACTGCTATTTATTTACCAATGCTTTAGCCAATTTAGCCAAAGGTTTAGGTGTCGAGTTTAAATTCAACCAAAATGTTGAAAGATTGGTGGTTGAAGGTGATGAAATCAAAGGTGTAGTGGTTAATGGTGAAGTGTTAACTGCTGATCGCTATGTATTGGCTTTTGGTAGCTATTCACGTGATTTCTTAAAGCCGCTGGAATTGAATTTACCTGTTTACCCAGTGAAGGGTTATTCTTTAACTATTCCAATTGTTGATCCAACATTTGCACCACAATCTACAGTTTTGGATGAAACCTATAAAATCGCGATTACTCGTTTTGATCAACGTATTCGTGTTGGTGGAATGGCAGAATTAAGCGGTTTTAATCATGGTTTAAATGCGGATCGCCGTGGCACCTTGGAAATGGTGACCCAAGATTTATTCCCAGGTGGTGATTTGGCACAAGCATCATTTTGGACCGGTCTTCGCCCAATGACCCCAGATAGCACACCAATTATTGGCGCAACACGTTTTAAAAACTTATTCCTCAATACTGGACATGGCACTTTAGGCTGGACGATGGCATGTGGTTCAGGAAAATTGATCAGTGATCTGGTACTTAATCATCAAACCGATATTAGTACCGAAGGTTTATCTATTCAGCGTTATCCACACGCTGCTTAAGTGCCACTTTATTAAAACAGTGATAAATAAATTGTTTAGCGATAAATAATTTACAACGCCAATCCATATTCAGGGATGAATAAAATGCCTAGACCAATTACTGCCGTCATTCATCAGGATGCTTTGTTGCATAACCTGAATGTCGCCCGTCAATTTATGCCACAAAGTAAAGTTTTTACCGTGGTCAAGGCCAATGCTTATGGACACGGTATTGAACGTGTTTATGATGCATTCAAATCCGCAGATGGTTTTGCTTTGTTGGATATCGATGAAGCAAAACGCCTAAGAACATCGGGATGGACAGGTCCAATTCTGCTCTTAGAAGGCATTTTTTCAGCAGATGATTTATTGGATTGTGAAAAGTATCAATTAAGTTTTAGCCTGCATAATGAAGATCAAGTGAATTGGCTAGAACAATTTAAAAGCCAATCTCTCAAAGACAATCCAGCACAGACGCAATTCGATGTATTTTTAAAAATGAATACAGGAATGAATCGTCTAGGTTTTAAACCTGATGCCTATCGGGCAATGTGGCAAAGATTAAAGCAATTCGATGTGGTGAAATCTATCACGCATATGATGCATTTTTCAGATGCAGATGGTGAGCGTTTGGGGCAATCTGGGATTGCCTACCAGCAGGCTATTTTTGAACAAACCATTCAAGATTTAGACGGAGAGCGTTCAGTTTCAAATAGTGCGGCCATTCTCCGACATTCACAAGATTTACGTTCAGATTATATTCGTAGCGGGATTATGCTGTACGGCAGTTCTCCAGACTATCCAACACATTCAATTCAAGATTGGAATCTTAAACCAAGCATGAGTTTACGCAGTGAAATCATTGCAATTCAAGATTTACAGCCGAGTGAAACAGTGGGTTATGGATCTAAATTCACGGCAACCCAAGCCATGAAAATCGGTATTGTGGCATGTGGTTATGCAGATGGTTACCAACGTATTTCTATGGATGCACCAGTATTGGTTAATTCTGTACGAACCCAAACTATTGGTCGTGTCAGCATGGACATGTTAGCGGTTGATTTAACCCATATCCCCGATGCTCGTGTTGGAAGTGAAGTGGTACTTTGGGGACAGTCTTCAAATGGAACTGTACTGCCGATTGATGAAGTTGCAGCAAGTTCTGGAACCGTAGGTTATGAGCTCATGTGTGGTGTAACTGCACGGGTAAATTTTAAAATTTCAAAATAAGGACATCAACATGTCAAACAACGTTCAACACGCAGACATTCAAAAACTCAACAGCAATCAAGTGATGAGTGCAGTCACCATTTTCAATAAAGTGGTTTATTTGTCAGGCCAAGTTCCTAAAAACACCCAACAGGATATTATTGGTCAAACTCAAGAAATCTTGGCAACAATTGACCAGTTATTGCTTGAGGCAAATACTGATAAATCACGTTTATTGTCTGCTCATGTCTACATCAAAAATTTAGATGATTTTGCGACGTTCAACACCATTTGGATTGATTGGTTAGAAGGCTGTGTTGCACCATCTCGCGCAACGATTCAAGCTGATTTGGTTAATCCAGATTGGTTGATTGAGATCGCAGTTATTGCGGCGCAGGCATAAATTCACCTCTTGTAATAAAGTAGAATTGATTATTGTCAATAATTAAAGCAGTATTTGCCCCGAATTAAAGCTGGTCACATGTAAACCATGTGGCCCAGTTCGCGTTAGGTAGAACAATAGAACGGGAATGTTCTTATGCCACAAGCGGGTTTTACCTCCAAAAAATTGTCAAAAAGGATATTTTTATGACAACTTCAAGCCATTCAGATGACGTACCATCGTCGCCAAATGAGCTACAACGGAAATTATCCAATCGTCACCTACAATTAATTGCGATTGGTGGTGCAATTGGTACAGGCTTATTTATGGGTTCAGGGAAAACCATTTCCCTTGCAGGCCCTTCAATTCTGATCATTTATATGATCATTGGTGCAATGTTCTTTTTCCTGATGCGCGCATTGGGTGAAATTTTGCTTTCAAATCTGCACTACAAATCCTTTATTGATATGGCACATGACTTAATTGGTCCGGGTGCTGGCTATTATATTGGCTGGTCATACTGGCTCGGTTGGATCTTAGTGGGTATTGCGGATTTGGCTGCAATTATCAATTATCTTAATTTTTGGCTTCCTGACGGAACCGCCTTTACCCCCATGGGACAAGCCTTAATTAGTGCAGGATGCGTACTCTTGGTATTGGGTATTAATCTCCTCACGGTAAAGTTGTTTGGTGAAATTGAGTTTTGGTTTGCTTTGATCAAAATTTTAGCCATTGTCGGATTGATTCTTATTGGTGGCTATATGGTGTTGAGCCATTTCCAAGCACCGACAGGTTCAGTTGCAAGCTTTAGCAATGTCTGGTCGCATGGTGGCATGTTCCCGAAAGGCGCAAGTGGCTTTTTAGCAGGTTTCCAAATTGCCTTGTTTGCTTTTGTCGGTGTCGAGCTGATCGGTACTATGGCGGCAGAAACCAAAGATCCTGAAAAGAACTTACCTAAAGCGGTCAATGCGATTCCGACCCGTATTATTTTGTTTTATGTATTGGCACTCTTTATCGTGATGTCGGTAACCCCTTGGAATGAAATTCCTGCGGATCAAAGTCCATTTGTCACATTGTTTCTACATGCTGGTATTGGTGCAGCGGCTGTGATTATGAACTTGGTGGTTTTATCCTCGGTAATGTCATCGATGAACAGTGGTGTATTTTCGACCAGTCGTATGTTGTTTGGATTGGCCAAAGAAGGGCAAGCACCGACTAAGTTGGCTGAACTGTCTAAACGCGCCGTTCCTGCAAAAGGTTTATTGTTCTCTTGTGGCTTTATTATGGCAGGTGCAGCACTACAATATTTTGTTCCAAATACCGTTGAAGCATTTACCTTAGCCAGTTCTTTATGTGTGATTTTATTCATTAGTATCTGGAGTATTATTATGGTGTGTTATATACGCTACCGTAAATTACGCCCAGAATTGCATGAGAAATCAAACTTTAAAATGCCGGGTGGTGTATGGATGTCTTATCTTGTTTTGATCTTCCTTGCCTTTACTTTGGTGATTTTAAGCCTTGAGCCTGATACCTTAAAAGCTTTAATCATCAGCCCGTTGTGGGTGATTATTTTAGCGGTGACCTATCAAATGATGTATAAACCGCGTATGAAAAAGCGTAATCAGCAGCTTTAATGTTGAATATTCAATTGATCAGGAGATGGTGTTAGATCATCTCCTGAATAACTATGATATGAAAATTTTTGATATAAATTAAATTTAAAAATTAAACGCTTAGATTAAATATAACATACTCAACTTTTTGGTTTTATCCGTGATTGATTGCATAGATTCAATGTGAAATTTAACAAATTATTCAAAATAAATTACTGAAATAAAAATAAAAAGCACGTTTAATAGCATCATTTACGCTAAACAACAGCATATATGCGCAATAACAAGATCGATCTCTTACGTGGAATTTCAATTTTATTGGTACTTCTCCACCATTTTAATATTCCTTATAAACTGCATGACACATTTCTAGGTATACCAATCTTTGGCGAAAGCTTAAGTACCTTAATTGCCCGCAATGGTAATTATGGTGTGACCCTATTTTTTGTGATTTCAGGTTTTCTAATCACCCAACATACTTTACAAAGAAGTGGCACACTCGCGCAGATTAAGCTCAAAGATTTCTATATCCGCCGTATTGCCCGAATTATGCCTTGTTTGGTCCTACTGGTAGCGCTGGTGACGGCACTGGGTGCAATGGGGTTAAAACCCTTTATCAATCAAGTGCCAAACGGTATTGAAGTCTCTTATGGCTTAACTGTATTTTCTGCTTTTACCTTTTGGATGAATATCCTGATCATTGAAAATGGCTGGGTGAATTATGCGCTAGGCGTGCTATGGTCTTTATCTGTTGAGGAAGTCTTCTATTTAGCATTTCCAATTTTATGTGTTGTATTAGGCCGTGGTAAAGGCTTTATTATATTTTTATTGGCAATCATCATTTATGCACCTTATTTCCGTTCATTGCATTTTGCTGAGGAAAGCGGGGCTTATCTTTATCATTACTTCTCAAGTTTTGACGGAATTGCGATGGGTTGCTTAACTGCTTTAATGACTCAGCGGATGGGACAAAAAATACAGGTTTCAAAAATCGTGGTTCCAATCATTGTTTTGTTGATGGCCGCTGTTTATTTATATGCACCAATCAAAGAGGTTAGTACGTGGGGAATCAGCATTTTTGCCATATTGTCAGCAATGTTGATCTTCTGTTTTGCTCAGAACCCATATACTGAATCTCGCTCTATATTGTCAAAAGGTGTAGCGTGGATTGGACAACGTAGTTATGAAATGTACTTGTTTCATTTGATTATCTTGGGTTTATTTAAAGTTTTTTATTTTCCCAAAGAAACCTTAGCTGTTGAAAAATTAATGCTATTACCAATTTATTTTATTGCTGTTTTTGTATTGAGTTGGGCCATTGAAAAGTACTATTCAACACCGATGAACAGAAAAATACGCCAAGTTTTACTTAAAAATGGGTGATAAAAATGGAAATATTGCAGTTAATAGAAACCATAAAACAAGATCCAAGCTGTGAGGTGTATCCTGCACAGTTAGCACAAAATTTGCCACAAAATATTCCTGATGATGTGAAGATCTTTTATCGTGAAACCAATGGAATAAAATTTTTTCCACAAGAAGCTTATTCAATTGAAATCGTCGCGAGTCATCAATTTATACCGATTAATACTTATTTATTCTCAGACGAATCAATCGATTTGGAATTGGAAAATGATGATATCAGTCATGACTGGTTTTTAATCGCAAAGGTAGATGAAATGAGTCAATACATCAGTATTGATATGGCGCAAGCTAGACGAGGTCAATGTTATGATAGCTTTTTTGAAACCCATGCAACGATTGGTGATTCACCTATTATTGCCCAGAACTTTACTGCGCTTTTACATCAGTTATATTTGAATAAAGGGCAATACTGGTATTGGTTACAAGATGATTTTCAATATTTAGGTGATGCTTATGATCCGCCTTTACCCAATCGAGATGTATAAAAAAACCTCCATTTAGGAGGTTTCTATCTACAATTTAAAATGTTGGTTTAACGACCACTAAAATCACCACTGCAAATAAAATCAGGGTTGGCATCTCATTGAAAAATCGCCAAAACTTATGCGATTTATAATGTGCATTGCCAATCAGTTTTTTACGGTAATAGCCACAAACAAAGTGGTAAATTACTAAAAGACCAACTAAACCGACTTTTAGATAAAACCATAAAGCTTCATGGTAATGACGTGTAGCATCACCCCAGTCTACGAGAAAATGTGCGGTGATCAATGTTGCGATCATCGAAGGCCACATAATGCCCCGATATAATTTACGCTCCATGATCTCGAAACGCTGATGACTTAGATTGTCATCGCTCATGGCATGGTAGACAAACAAACGCGGGAGATAAAACAGTGCTGCAAACCAACACACGACTGCAATGATATGTAAAGCTTTTACCCAAAGGAAAGCTTCTGAAGGAGCATCCATCAATTTACCCTTTTAAGGGCAGTGTGCGAGATGTTGATCATCCAAACTTATTTTAAATTTGAATGATCAACAATTCTTTGTTTAGCCTTCCCATTTTTTAAAAATGAGACAAGCATTGACACCGCCAAAACCGAAACTGTTACTCATCACAGTATTCAATTTTGTATCGCGTTTTTCAAGTACGATGTCATAACCTTTTGTGCCTTCATCAAGCTCAGTGACATTGATGTTTGGCGCGATAAAGTCATTTTGCATCATCAATACAGAATAAATGGCTTCTTGAACACCAGCAGCACCCAGACTGTGACCTGTCATAGACTTGGTTGAGCTTAATGGTGGAACATTACCTTCACCAAATGCACGACCCATCGCAAGAAGTTCAGTCACATCACCAGCGGGTGTTGAAGTACCATGGGTATTGACATAGTCAACCTTATCTACGCCATGTTGTTTGGCTTCTTCTAAAGCCATTAAAATACAACGGGTAGCACCTTCACCTGATGGTGCAACCATATCCGCACCATCCGAATTTGCAGCATAAGCAACCACTTCTGCAAGAATATTTGCACCACGTGCTTGAGCATGTTCAAGTGATTCAAGTACAACAAAACCACCACCACCCGCAATCACAAAACCGTCACGGTCAGCTGAGTATGGGCGTGAAGCTGTTTCTGGAGCATCATTATATTTAGAACATAGTGCGCCCATCGCATCAAACAATAAGCTTTGTGACCAGTGATCTTCTTCACCGCCACCGGCCAACATTAAATCTTGTTTACCCAATTGAATTAGGTTGTAAGCATAGCCAATCGCATCAGCTGAAGTTGCACAAGCACTGGTGATTGAATGAGCAACACCTTGTAATTTAAATGCAACACCGACATTGGCAGTAATGGTGTTTGACATATTACGTGGTACGAAGAACGGGCCAATTTTACGCGCACCTTTTTCTTCTAAAAGTTTAACCATCTCTGTAACAGACGCAGTTGAGTTACCACCTGAACCCCCTGCAATACCGTAACGTGGATTACCGCCCAATTGTTCTGGCGTTAAGCCTGCATGTTCAACGGCTGCAAGCGCAGAATTGTAGGCATACATTGCACATACGCCCATGAAGCGCTTGAGTTTACGGTCAATACCATCAAAATCTTGTTCTGCTGCGGCACTGACATGACTTTTAAAATTAAGTTCTTCGTAAGTTGAATTATGACGTGTCCCTGAAATACCATTTTCCAAAGAGTGCTTAACAGCTTCCAATGTATTACCGATACATGAGTTAATGCCCATACCAGTGATGACAACACGACGGTTCATGCAAAGTCCTTTATTTTAGAATACAGAATGAATGTTTACATTTAAACGCGTTTACTTTTTTAGTTCAATGGCGAAAGATATTGATTCTTGTGCATCATTTAAAACAATATATTGTATACTTAAAAGTTAATTAAATAACTGAAAATAAATATATTTATTATTTTTATAATAATATGAATTCATGATGGATATTTACATCAATTAGGCAAAACCATCCATAAGCAGGGCTTACTAGAGATGGTTTGAAGCACTAATTTTTGAAATAAATTTTAAATTGCTGGAACAAGCATGGTGTTTTATCCCTATTGTAGAACAAGGCTTCTCTTTACCTGCTGAGTTGAATTACCCATATAACCGATATGATGACCATCAAGACCAATCATATCGGTTGCAATACAACTGTTATAGCCTGTAGCAAGCCTAAACAAAATTTCTTTGTCTTTATGAATTACCAAGGCGTTTTCTTTTCCCACTCTGGATCAAAACCTGATGTCGATGCAGCAACTTTTAAATAATCTGCATAACTCTCAGCCAATAAAATTGGTGGAATCTGTTTAAGTGGAAGTTCATTGTTGTTCCAAGAGCGGCTGGCTTTTTTACTAAAAGTCAGTTCATAAAGTACAGCAGGAATATTTTCCTCTGGTACATAGCTTCCACTAAATGTAATTTCTACATCGATACCCAACTGTTTATACGGCTTGGTATAGCGGTCAAATGAACCACCATCTTCGATACTGGCACGTTGGTAGCCTAATTTTGTCACTACACCACGGAGGGTAAAGGTATCTGTAAGCCAGCCGTTATGATCCTTAATTTCAGTGACATTATCATCTTCAAGCTTCGGCAGGTGATGAGTCATCTGTTCAAATAAGAATTTCACTTTATAGTCTTTAAAGTGTGCAATCCAATCTTTCGCTTCCTTTTCACCGACCAAAACCGCATGAGAAATTTGAATTTTGCTGTCTGTGCTCAGCTCGACTTCATCATCATCTAAATTCAGTAATGCACCATCATCACTTGGTCTAAAACTGATTTTTTCACCATTGGTTTTGATCTCAAGCCAAATCAGCTTTTGGATTAAGCGTCTCATGATTGGGTGGGCAAAGATATACTCTTGCCACTCAGCAACATTCCACTGACGTTCGCTACACATCGCCTCATACAAACGACCTGTTTGCATATCAACCACTTGTTTAAACTCTTTTTTACTGGTGCTAAACAGTGCTTTGGCTTCTTTGATCAGGCTTTCATCATCATTTTGGCGGGCAGCAGGTAGTGCTTTAATTTCTTTACCTTCTTCATTTTTAAGAATGAATTTGTCTTTATCATCAACAATGGCGCTAAAGTTACGTGAGCCATATTGTAGCTGTAACACAGCATTTTCATCTAAACCTGCTGTTGGAATAGTACGGTCGGCCAGCTCATCACTTGTCCATTGATTGCGTTCAGCAATCTCAGCAACCAATGTGTTTGCAAGTGTTTGCACTGAAGCAGTCCGATAACGACGTGAAAGTGAAAGCAACAGTTGGATGATTAATGGGTCATTACTGATCGATAATGCACTAATCATGGCTTCAATTTGTGAGCGACGAGGGTAGTGTTGCTTCATATAGTTCTGCAATTGTTTTACTGCAAAACTTCCTTGTGCATTGGCGGTCAGTGAAAGCATACCTTTACTTTTGATCGCGGAACCCAGATAAAGTCCTAAACGTTCGCGTTTAATCTCTTCAATCACTTCTTCTAAGGTGATGGTGCCATATTTGGCATAATATTCAGGGTATTTTTCACCATAACGTTTGTATGAATCCCGATAAGAACTCAGACGGCCAGGCGCTTCTGTGGTTGCATATTGCGTTGCTTCATCCAATGGTGTTTGTAAGGTATCTTGATGAATAAAACTGTGTAATAAATGATTGGCAAGTTGTACCTGATCTTTTTGATCGAGTAAGTCACTATAGCGTTGTAATAAGGCATTGGCTCTAGGCTCTTTCAGTTTTTCAGCCAATATCACCCACCATTTAATAATTCTAGGGTCAACCTCTTTGCCATTCTGCCATTTCACTTTTGGCAATGTGTCAAAATCAAACCATGTAAAACTGCTTGAAAGTTTGCCTTTTAAACCGTCTTCTGCTTCTTTTAGCAGCACTTCTGGTTTGAGATAAGCACTAATATCCTGTCCAAGCTTTTCCAATGCCGTTAGAAGAGCAGCTCGAACGATTTCTTTCTTCTCTTTTTTAAGTAAAGCATTCAGCGGTTTTACTGCATCCTGATTTTGTAGACGTGCTAGCCATTCAATTGCAGTGATTCGAATGTCTTGTTTACCCGAATCTAGAGCTTCAATGGCACGTTGATGAATGTCTGGAAGGTGTTGTAAGGTTTCTTGCGCTTCATAACGCAAACGCTTATTTTCACCCAATGCAAATTCGAGTAAGCGCGGAATAAATTGTACTGGTAAGGATGGGAAACATTTAAGTACAAAGATGGCATCGGATGGGTTAAAGCTTTGATATTCATTTTTTTCTAAAGATGGAGAAAGCCCCAACGCTTCAGTTAAATATTCTTGATTTTCCGCAAAAAATGGCCAAATTTTATCTTTTTCATAAATATGATCTTGTAAACTTTGATAATAGGATGATCCCGCTAGAATCCCTTGAGCGACTCTACGTTTGGGATTGTTAAATTTAGCCGCATCTAGGGCCTGAACGATATGGCGAAGTTCATAATTGGCATATTCTTCAGGTTTAAGCATTTCAAATAAATTAGGCCAATAAATCCAATTCCGATTGCGTATCGCAATGATTCTCATGGCATGATTAATGGAAAACTCAGGATATTTTTTATATTTATTTTTATGGGTAATAATATTTTCAACTTGGTGTACATTTTTAAAAGATGCATCACCGTTCAGTTGGTCAACAATCGATGTTAAGGTTTGATGATTAATTTTTTTAAGCTGCTTTAAATGATCTTGAGCCCAAGTTCTTTTATAACTTGCTGTTTTATTCTCTTCAATTTCATCGGCAGCATTCTGTTCAGCTTTAGCCAAAATTTCTTGATAATTTTCTAAAATAACCTCGGTAAAACTTGCTGGAATTTTTTGTTCAACAAACGGTTGAAAGGTTGGTGCTTCAAAATCTTGCTGTAATTGAGCAGTATCAACAGATCTTAAGCGCTGAATTGCCATTTGTAAGATTTGTTGTACAGATTTTTGTTTTTCTTGTGCAAAAGCTTGTTCTAGTACAGTTAGATTGTCAGCACCTAAACGTGCCAATAGATCTGCAGAAAAGCCACGTTCCTGACTTGAACCTTCCAATAGATTTTGATTTAAATATTTTTGGCTATCTTCTGGATTTAAATTCGTCAATAAACTGGTGGCTTTAGTACGAATGGTTTTAGATTTCCCTACAGAAAGTTTTACAATCAAGTCGGGGATTTGTTTGATCAATGCTGTTTGTTTGGCGATATAGTCTAAAAAGTTTTCTTGTCCAATGATGCTCAGTGTTGGAATAAGTTTTCTGAGTTGATCTAATCGGGCTGAAATGAAATCTTGGGTATCCTTGAGTAATAATATTTTATCTAATTTACTAGAATGATAACTGTCGATATTTTGGCGTTCAAATAAATAAGGCAGTAGTTCATCGCCTAAACCCTGTTGATCACTTTCAAGCAAATCAAATAGTTTCTGTTGAGTCCAATTTTGCTTTAACAATTTATTCGGATCTGCTTCGCTAAAATGATGACTATCAAAAGTGGTAATAAATGTATCTACCGTGAGATAAATAAACCAAGCGGGCACTTTTTCATAAATATTGGTAAAATTTTTCTGTTGTGTTGCCGCTTCAAGCACTTTGGCAAAACGAATGATTTGTTCAAATTCTAATTCTTCAAAGATCTCACCATAATAACGACGGCGTAGTTTTAGTGCTGCTTCAGCAAGCTTATTTTCTTTTTTATCCAGTGATTGATTGTTTTGAGGCCAATACCAGCTATAGGTACCTGGCTTTTCCAGTAAAAGCAGTGCTTTTTCATTCGGGTATTGCTGTAATTTAAGTAATATTTCCGGATTTTCTCCATCCAAAATAAACAAAACCACATTTTGATCAAGTTGGTCTTCAATGACGGCCAAAGGCTGGAAAATATGGTAGAGCTTTTCAACTTTATTTTTTAGATCTTCATTATGTTTTTGAATGTGGTCATGATCAGCGGTTGAGTCTGCTTGTTGCGTTTTCACTGCCTTATCCTCAGGCTTTAAAAACATCGACTCAATTTTTGAAAAAAGTTTATTTAACATCTGTATTCCTTTTGAGCAACTCGCTGTTGCTTTTCTATAGGCGCTAATACTTTAGGCTTTAATACTGTGCTTGGTAGTTCACTAAAATTATAGAAAAATATCATCAATTTAAATAGCAAGCTTAATTTATCACGACGTAACTTGTCCTTCTAAAGCGATTCTATGATTTAGGCGTTGTAGTTGTAATAAAACATGTCGCCATTTTAAAAGCTGACTGGCTAAATTGTGCTGTGTGGAATCTGATTTGAGTGAGTTTTGAATAAAGCTTAAACCCAAACCTGCAAACTTTTCAGCAAAATCATCCAGTTTAACCAGATCATCCATATCCAATTTTGAACGACCTGTATTTGCATAGAATTCAAACAAGGCTTGTGATTCCAAGATCAAAAGGTCTAATACAGATAAATGTTGCTGATGTTTCCATTGTTTTTTTTGTTCGAGCAATTTTTCAATTCGACCAGTAATCAGCTCAACCAAGCTACTTTTCTTCTGTACAGGATAATCATAATCCAGACTGAATATTTTTAAACCTTTTGGCGTTGTTAAAAACACACTACATGGAATGAATTGAATCTGTTGCTGTGTTGCTTCGATACGCACCAATGTTGCGATAATTTTTTCATTATGAATCAGTTGGGTGAGATGTTTAATTCGTGCAAGGTATTCTGGTTCTATCGGAATGACCAGCTTGAGTGCTCTATTTTCATCGTCAGTAATACGGTATTCAAAATATTGCTCTAGTTCGTTGAGTTCAGGCGCTGTGATACTTTTATGGCGAAGCAGTATATAACGAGATTTAAGCTGTTCTAGGCTTGAATGCGGAACAAGCATTTCCTGTAAAGATTGCCATGTTGAAATGCCAATATTCATCTGTTCTAAGTCAGATTGGCTGAGTGCATTGAACAAGCCTTTTGGTAAAAAACGAGTATCTGTGCTGGCACTCAGTTGTGTATCTGAACTGGATTTTGCATGGGTTAGTTCAAGTTGATGTTGGAGTAAAAAGCTGAGAGAACTTCCCCAAATTCCAGTATTGGCTGCACTGTGCATATCAAAGGTACGATCTAAATGATTGGCACGTGCCTGAGTCACTTCTTTGAGTTGTTGCTCTTTTACATCCCAGAAGCATACTGTTAGACCATGTGCACCACTCTCTGTATTCCACCATTCACAACCAAGAGGGATCAGATGTGCTATGGTTTCTTGTTGATAGTCGCGTTGTACAGCACCACGAAGTTGTCGCAATGCTTCGGCTTGAACATCTGGACCTAAATGTTCGATTTCTGACAGTGCAGCCAAATAGGCATACAAATGTGCCAATTGATTAAAAATCTGCTGCTCATCAACCTGTACATCTGCTTCCAAAAACTGCTTCATTGAGCCATGTAAGGCACGCAATAAGCTCCCTAAACGTGGTAAGTTTTGTGCGCGTGCTTGCATATTTAAAATATGCAGTGACATGACCATTTCTTTGGCCAGATGTGACAAACCTTGCTGAATAAAGTTTTGACAAATGATTTTAAGTTCTTGGATCAATACCTGATCATCCGGCGAAAGTTGCTGTGTAGGATGATGATGTTGCGCTGTTGTATCAATTGACCATTGCCATTTTTTAGGGGCATTTTTCAGAACTAAATAAGCAATACATGCCAAATGCCCAGCAACTTTTTGTTTGTCTGTAATTTCTGACAACATGCCTTCAAACCCTGTTGCGGGGTAGAGAACAACTGGATTGGGACTTAAATCGGTTTGAAAAGTGATTTTATGTTCTTGAATATCAATTTGACAGGATTCAGGTTGAAGCAACCAATTTTGTACAAATTCATGGGCCAAACGAATATTGGCTTTGCCTGCTTGTTTTTGGATTTTGCTTGGATCAAATTCTAAAACAGTTTCAAGGGCTGATGTTGTTACTTGCTCAGATGGCTCAGTATGTTGAGATGCTTCCTGTTGAGCTAGCAGTACTGTATCTTCTCGATTATTGTTAGGGCTATTTTCACTTGGGCTATTTGCGGTAGCCAGTAGTGTTTCATGTTCCTGAACCCATAAAATACTGCTGAGAATGTGTTTACAACAGCCTTGTGCTGAACAATTACACAGTGCTTTGGTGATGCCTTCAAAGGGCAGTTTAACTTCACATTCTTCGACTTTAAATACCAGTTGATCGTGCTCTTGTTGTAGTAGTTCAACAGCATCTAAGGCTTTACGGGCACGACGTAGAAGACCAGCATTACTGTGCATGGTTAGGCTGTCTTCATCGTATTGGGTATAAATATGCCAACTCATTGCATCACCTCTGCAAACCATGTCGCCAAATGTTCAGGAGTCATTGCTGCGATTTGCATACCACGTTCTTGGAGTTTTTGTGCCATATTGATGTCATAAACAGGATTGGCTGCTTGATCCAGCGCCGCAAGCCCAAGCAGTTTGCAGCCTTGTTGGTTGAGTTGACTGGTGGTATTGAGCATTTGTTGAACGGATGCACCTTCTTCAAAGTCACTGATCAAGACTAAAATACTGCGATTGGGCTGTTTAATCTTTTTTTGACAGTATTGCAAAGCTTGACCAATATTGGTTCCGCCACCGAGTTGAATGGTCAGTAAGACTTCAACTGGGTCATGTGCCAAATGGCTTAAATCAACAATTTGGGTGTCAAACAGGACCAGACTAATATTGACCGCAGGGAGAGCTGCCAAAATACTGGCACATACTGCTGCATACATGATCGAATCCATCATCGAGCCACTTTGGTCGACACACAGTACAATTTCCCATGGCAAATGTTTCTGTACACGGGCATTAAAATAAGGGGTTTGGATAATCAGTTTTTGTAAATCAGGCTGATAATTCTTGAGATTGGCTTGAATGGTCCGTTTCCAATCAAAGTTTTGTGTCTGTTTAAGATGTGAACGCTTAAAACGATTACGACGACCTTGTAGTGCTTTTAAAAATTGTGTACGGATTTTTTGTAAGAGTTCTTCCACGACTTTTTGAATTAATTCTCGAATCGCATCTTTCATCTCATTGCTTAAACGACCACGCATACTCAGCAAAGCTTTAGCTACTGCAGGGTTGGGGTCAAGTTGTCTTACATGCTCTGGATTTTTAAATAACTCAGTTAACTCATAGCGTTCGATAGCTTGTTTTTGCATACGTTCAAAGGTCGATTTTGGGAACAGTTTTCGACTTTGGTTGAGCCAGTTAATCGCGTTAAGCTGCGAGGCTTCCAAACCGCCATGGCGATTTTTCCCTTGTTGGATGCCACGACGCTTATATTCATTTTGGTAGAGATAATCAAGATTGCGCTCAAGTTTCAGTTGATCGCCTGACAATGCCGCTGCTGATAAATTCTGGTCGGCATAGCGACCGAGCATCAAGCGCCAACGGCGTGCTTGATCCATTGCATCAAGAGTAGCAGGGGTATCTGAGTTTTCATCAAGATTTGGTTCAGGAGGTAATTGGCTCATTTATTCACTCCTTGTTGTTCTGATTGCGGTTCAAGCTGTTGTTTTGGGTTGAGTTGTTCTGGATTGAGTTGTTTTGAGCGATTGCTTGCCCAGCGATCTAAGTGATCATATTCAAATATTTTTTGCAGTTGCTGGTTAAGTTGTATGCCTTGGAATACATCCTGTTCCCTAATATGACTGAGCACCTGATCGAGAATGACATGCTCTCCAAGTCCTGTGGTTTTTGCGATAATTTTCGATACTTTGGTGCTTTGCTTTGGGGTGAGCTGACTAAAGATATAGCGTAAATCAGGTAAAATCCGAATAAAGGTGTCTTCCGTCCAATGACTGACCAATTGGTGAAGTGCATCAATTGCAACCTTGGATTGCACAAAGATTTCAGGCGCAATAAAAAACATGCCATGTAGGTATTGCACAGCGTCTTCAGGATCACTTCCCACTGCAAAAGCCAGTTGTAATTGTTGTTGAAGCTGATTTTGCTCAATTTGATGGTCTAAAAACTGCAAAGTATGCAGCGCACCTTTGAGTGAACTAAGATGAAATTCATCAATTTTTGCCAGATCAATTTGGCTATACATCAGTTCCAGTAAATCTACATCTTGTGCATTTACGACTGTATGCTGTAGTGAAAGATTTCGTTGCTTGATATTTAAAATCAGTTCATGCAAGGTTTTTAAGTTGCTAAGATTTTGTTCAACTTTTTCTTCGTGGGTATCGTAAATTTGATCAAGTAAAAAACAGGCCTGATAGACGGCAAAACTTAAACTTTGTATCACGATATTTTCGGGTAAATTTAACAGCTTGTGACCATGCCACAAATAATACAATTGCTGTGCTGCACCAATCACCGAGGCAAGGTTTTGATCGCTTTCTAAAAAAGTATCGAGTTGTTGACGGAGCAATTCTAAATGTTGCTTTAATCCTAAGCGACATGCCAAAGCCAGCAATTTGGCAGTTTCAAAGGCAGATTGCCCGACACCTTTTGCTTCATTTTTTTGCTGTAGTTTAATAATTTTAAGCAGTGCAATTTGTTCGAGTTGATTGCCCATTTCTGCTAGTTCAATCAAACGTGCTTCAACACTGGGTGTCCATGCATAACGCCATTCCTCAAACAGCAAATCCAGACTGGCACCTTGAACAAAATCTGGACCCGAAATACGTTGAGCAAAATTACAGCCGACAAATTCCAATAAATGCAAATATTGACTAATGTTCTGATGTAAAGGTTTACGATAAATATCGAGTTTTCGATTGCGTAAAATGGTGTCATTTAAATTAAAACGATAGGTTTTAATCTGTTGATAGGTATTTTGTAATAAAGCAGGGCTGTGCTGATTTTGAGCAACCTTACCAAGCTGTTGCCCACTTAAAAACTGAAAAATCAGGGTAAATAAATGCTGTTGTCCATCATCCATTTCCCCTTTGATTAAGGCGGATTGTAAGGCATCGAGTAAATCATAACGGCTCGGTTGATAATGCCCTCGAAGGCAAGCCAATTGCCAAGCAAGTTCAGCGGTATTTTTTAGTGCGATATAAGGCGTTACATCCAGTGCATTTTCTTGGTTTAAAAAATGGCACAACTCATTTAAATATTGAAAAAATTGCAGTTGCGTCTGTTCAACCGTTGGATTGTTTGCAGATTTTAAATTTTGCCAATGTTGTTGATAATATGCAGGAGAGGGCATACCTGAAGCATAGCCATTTAAAGCATCTAAACGATCGAAACTATAGCGAATCAGCCAAGCTTGCTCTTGCCAGTTTTGCTTTTGATCTTGGACAATAAAACGTTCTGCTTGCTGTGGGGCTGCTAGATTTTCAATTAAGGCAAGACTATGAAAGCCACCCGTGATCACCAAAAGTTTATGCTTGGGATCAATACTATCTTGGATGCAATTCCACATCACATCTTCACGATGTAATGAAGCATCTTGCAAAAGTACCTCACGCTCATAATCCAAACGTGCCAATGAACACCAAGCAAAAACATCATCAAAAAATGTTTGAGCATGCTGCAGTTGTTCAATATTTTGCAGCTCGAATAAATGATCCCAAAGTTCATCGTGATTTCGGCAATGCATGGTTTCAGCAAGTTTTTGGATATATTGGCTATGCGCAAAATAACGTTCAGACAGCAAACTTTTTTGTTGCCAGTCTAAATCGGACTGTTGCGTTTTTAAGGCACTTTGTTTTGCCCAATCCAAGTCAATAAATTTAACATCTGCTTGAATGTGTTTTGCCTGTTGGATGGCGACCCATTCAGGTGAGTATTCACAAAAAGGGAAGTAGGCAGAAAAGATTTCTGGTTGAACCTCGTCATCACTTTCATGTTCTTCACCAGCACTCTCTTTATTTGCAGCGCCTTTTTTGGGTGAGGTTTTATTTGAAGAGCGTTGGGCTTGTGCAAATATGGCCACAGGAGGCTGAGTGGCTTGGTTCTGTAAGCTTTCAATTAAAAACTCAAAACTTGTTGGTGCTTCGATTAAAATGTGTGTGGGCTTCAGCTCATCGATATATTGTTTTAGCGCGTATGCACAAGCGGGGCTATGATGGCGGATTGGCGCAAAAAAAACGTTTTGCTCCGCCATTTGCTGTTTCAGGTGAAATGCCTGTTTTAAGCGTTCAGGCATTTCACCTCTCTCTATATTTCGATCCAACAGCTGCATGATCAAAACTCTCGGCTGGCGTCATAGAAACTTTTCCAGTCGGCATCTTTACGTGCACGCTCTTTCACCACAGTATCCAAATAGTAACGTAGGCGTTTAGCGTCATCTGGATTATCTTTAAACACAACCCCAATCAATTGTTGTGCGAGGTGTTCTGCTTTTAATGTTCCATCACTGAGATAAATCGCTTGTAGGCCTGCCGCATGGGCAATATTGACTGCTTCAGCAGTAGACATAACAGCATCAGGTGTTTTAAGTGTTGCGCCTTGCAGACTTTGTCCTGTTCTGAGTTCATTGAAAATGGTCACCAAGAGTTCGATGACTTCTGGGCGAACTTGGATTTCACTGTATAAATCAGCAAGCTGGTTCTTAAGTTGTAATCCCACCAGTTCGATTTCAAATTTTTGGTCACGAATCGGTTTTACCGTTTCAAAGTTAAAGCGACGCTTTAATGCTGCTGACATTTCATGTACGCCACGATCACGCAAGTTTGCTGTTGCGATGATGTTAAATCCTTGTGTCGCTTGCAAACTAAAATCTTGTCCCATTTCAGGAATCATCATTTGCTTCTCAGACAGTAACGACACCAACACATCCTGAATTTCAGGTGGACAACGGGTGATTTCTTCAAAGCGGGCAATTTGTCCATTTTTCATGGCATAGAAGAGCGGGGAGGGAATCAGTGATTTATCTGTTGGTCCTTCCGATAAAAGGAGTGCGTAGTTCCAAGAATATTTAATATGGTCTTCGGTTGTCCCTGCTGTCCCTTGAATTGTGAGCTGAGAATTGGCTGAAATGGCAGCACTAAATAGCTCTGAAAGCATCGATTTTGCTGTACCTGGTTCACCCACCAGCATCAAACCCTGATTGCCCATCAACGTAACCAAGGCGCGGTCAACTAAAGCATCATCACCATAAAACTTTTTTTGAATATCCAGCTTGGCATCACCCAAGATAAATGAGCGAACAGCGTAGGCAGAAAGTTGCCAACCTGCTGGCTTTCTATGTTGATCTTGTTCTTTTAAGCGTTCTAGTTCCGCTTGATATTTTTGTTCTGAACTGTGCTTAATTTGATTTTGAAAATTTTGCTTCATAATGATTCTATATATATTTTATCCAATGAATCTATCATAACTGGCAAAGGCTGAGATGACCACTGGTACATAAGTTGTCTGCGACAAATTGTGACATGTATTTGTTATAAAAAGTATTTTTAAGTAAATTGAGTGCTGTAATTGCAAGTGAACTAGGGGTAGATTGTTTATAATTGTATAGTATGATGATCTGTATTGAAATTTTGTGAAATAGTGATTGTATTGATTCGTGAATCAGTACATTAATGTAAGCGTTGAGAAACTATTTAATACAAGCTTTAGTGTTTGAAAAACCACAGTTACGAGGGTGCACATGGCAAATTCTAATAAAAAACAATCAGGCGGATTTATTTCAAATGCTTTTGGCGTGGCCAAAAAGCTAAGCGAAACAGGCTTAAGTGTGATCAATCATGTTGCTCCTGGTACGGTGAGTAAATTGAGCCACAGTCCTAAAGATGAATCCGTTGTACAAGGTACTGCTCAAGAAAAAAGTGCTTTTGAACGTAAACAATATGAAAATCCTCAACAAATGCTACGGGAACATTTACCCAATGTAACCGGGCAGCTTTTGGGGAAACATTATAAAAAAATCAATAATGTTGCTTCGTTTATTTCACCAGATTTAAACGATAAATTGTCTGATTTTATTTTTGATAAGCTAAATGAGTTTGTTTCAGAGCTGACTTCTGTAGATGCTGTTCTAAAAGAAGTGGGTGCAAAAAGCTTGGCAGAATTGGCCAAGGATCCTGAACGTTCACAACGGATCAGTACTGCGCTGGCGAATCAGAATAAAATTATTGCTGCAATTCAAGGTACGGTTACAGGCGCGTTCGGCGGCTTAGGCGCAATTCTTGATGTACCTAGTTCACTGGCTTTGGCACTTCGAAGTGTTTATCACACTGGGCGAGCGCATGGTTTTGAGTTGAATGCGAAAGATCATGCTGTTGTTGAATACATTTTTAAACAAATTGATCTAGGCACTGTTGCTGAAAAACACGCATTAATGGCGGCAATACGAACTTTTGCAGGGGTGTTGCAAACCCACAATGTGAGCCAATTGCAACAGCTTTTAGGTTCGAGCAATGATATAGAGCTGTTAAAAAAATGGGTGGCAAATGAGGATGGTATATTTAAGTTGCCATGGATGAATAATCTTCCACATTTTAGTCTGTTGACACGACTCACCCCCTTAGCCACGATGGGCATCAGTGCTGCATATAGCTGGAAACTGGTCGATGATGCAAGCGATAAAGCTCAAATCGTATTTTCTGGCGCAAGGCAATATCTGCTACAGCATTCTGATGAAAAAATTGATGTATTAGATGCTTATGAAAAATTTAGTCAATTGATCTCAAACGCGCATCCCTTGCTTTTAGAAGACAGCAAAGCAGAAAAGCTTTCAGAGAAAGTCGAGCCTCAGGTTGAAAATGAAGCAATTACTCATGTTGAAGTGAAGGGAAAAACCAGTGAAGCTGTTGAAGAATCCAATGCTGAGCAAAAAGTTGAGCAGGGGATTCAAAAACTAGCTGAAACGCACATTGAAGATAAACATGCGACTCAGCAGGAAGACAAAGCGATACCAGTAAAACCTCGACGTACCGCGCAAAAGAAAGTCGCAGCAGTGGAGACCACTACAGCGAAAGTAACTGATGTGGCGAAAACATCGACAACTGCAAAAACTGTAACAAAAAAGCGTACCCCGGTAAAAGCCAAAGCGACTACAGAAAATACGGTAAAAGCGTCTGAAAAAAAGCAAGAAGCTACTGAAACAAAATCAGAAAGTAAGCCTGAGTAAGTTGAATCATTGATTTAGCCAAAGCTTGAAATGGTCAATATTTGACACCATGTTGAATGTTGACCATTTTTACTTCTTGGCTTACAATTGCATGCCCTCAAAAAGTGGTAATTTTTTGAGGCTTTTTATTAACGGGAGAATTGCCATATGGCAACAACAAATCAGTTGATCCGTAAGGGTCGCACAACTTTGATTGAAAAATCAAAAGTTCCTGCGTTGAAGGCTTGTCCACAACGTCGTGGTGTTTGTACACGTGTTTATACAACTACACCTAAAAAACCTAACTCAGCAATGCGTAAAGTTTGCCGTGTTCGCTTAACTTCAGGTTTCGAAGTTTCTAGCTATATCGGTGGTGAAGGCCATAACCTACAAGAGCACAGCGTTGTTCTTATCCGTGGTGGTCGTGTTAAAGACTTACCAGGTGTACGTTACCATACCGTTCGTGGTTCTTTAGACTGTGCTGGTGTGAAAGATCGTAACCAGTCTCGTTCTAAATACGGTACTAAACGTCCTAAGAAGTAATTCTTAGTTCGATAAAGCCGAAATCCTTTAGCGTTTCGCTTGTTTGAATTCTTTAATGTTTGAAATTCAAGCGACGTATAGTAAGGCCAGCGTAGCGTGCATGACACTTGCACAATCTGCTGGATCATCCTGAAGTGTCATATTTATAGGTAGTTTTAAAATGCCAAGACGTCGCGTAGTCGCTGCTCGTGAGATCCTTCCAGATCCTAAATTCAGCAGCCAAACAATCGCTAAATTCATGAACCACGTTATGCAAGACGGTAAAAAGTCTGTTGCTGAAGGTATCGTTTACGGTGCTTTAGAACGCGTTCAAGAAAAAAATAAAGTAGACCCAGTAGAATTTTTTGAAGCGACGCTTGAAAAAGTTCGTCCTATGGTCGAAGTAAAAGCACGCCGTGTTGGTGGTGCTACTTATCAAGTACCAATGGAAGTACGCCCATCCCGTCGTACTGCCTTGGCTATGCGTTGGTTAGTAGATGCTGCTGCTAAGCGTTCTGA